>ULZB01006599.1_pt1 | contig 58118 bp, 66 predicted proteins | sample 1962691 | NCBI WGS metagenome assembly ULZB01 (sample SAMEA4835878, study PRJEB28245) | human gut metagenome | biome: gut microbiome; material: fecal sample | place: Denmark | collected 2008 | reverse complement strand
TTTAAAATATAATATATTTGTATAATTCCTAAAACGCCAAAAATAGGATACAAAATATTTATCAATTCTGAAAACCCAATACCTGCAATAAATATGGATGTTACGCACATTAAAATTAATAATTTATTATAACCTTTTTTAGTTTTGGTACAATTATTAAGAAAACTATAACCGGCAGATAATGCTGATGTAAATATTGATATTATAATAACAACTCCATATGTATATTCGTAAATCTTTCCAAATTGTTTTACAATATATATTAAAGGAAGATCCAGTTCCATAATATTTACATTTGCTTTTAATAAAATTATATATACAAACATACTTAAAATTATAATAATTAAAGTAGTTAAAAATCCAATCCATAATTTGTTTTTATTATTAATATATTTTTTAAATGATATTAATACAGGAATTAGTATTATACTGTTATAACTTGCATATAAGACACTACTAATTACACTCTCTATAAATTTATCTTCAAAAAAATTCATGTTAACTATTTGATTTATAGCAAAGCTTAAATTTTTCGAGCCAAGATTTAAAATAAATATAATAATAATTGGAACTAACACACTAGATATTTTTATAATTCCATCTATATTATTGCTTAATATTATATAACATAATACAGCAAATACAGTTGAAGTAATATATATTGATATATTATATTCTTGTTTAAAGTAACTACTAAATCCTGCTACCATTATATAAAATGAAATTATTAAAAATATATTAATAGTGTAATTAATAATCTTAACTATATTTATCTTATTACCTTTTTCTATATTAAATCTACATATTTTATTGTTTTTATCTTTATAAAACCTATATACATCATTATCTTTGGTTTTATTTATCATATCAATCTTATTATTTTTATTTTCATTAATTCTACCAATCCTACATATATTGCCTTTATTATTTCTTCCATTATAAAATATATAATTTAATAATTCGTTATACTCATGTATTCCTTTTTGTTTTACAAGTATATCAAAAACTTTATATACTAAAACTCCTAAAAGTAGTCCCGAAATTAATATTCCTATAATTCCACATATTCCATATCTATTAAAAAAAATATATATTTCTTTGCCTGATGCAAAACCAGCACCTATTAAAGTTCCTATTATTACAAATATTACTCTTAATATATTTTTCATAAAAAACCTCCTCATAAAATTTATGAGGAAGTCTTGTTTATATTCTTTTATTTTTTTCTTCTTCTTATTTGCCAAATTACAATTCCTGCTATAATAATCATTATTGGAACAGCAAATATTATTAATCTAACTATATTATCTTGCATTTGTGTTGCTGTATATGTAACATATCCAGTATCTTTTCTAATTCTTATAGTATCTCCTCTATCTGTTAAATATGCAATAGAATTTAACACTAAATCCTTATTATTATATAAATTTATTAATTTAAGCTGTGAATTGCCACTTGTAATTGCCATATCAGTTACAAAACTACAATTTGAAAATGCTATTAACTTTGATTCTGTATTATCATCTATCTTTTTTACAAATTCTGCTCCAACAGTGAACGCTCCTGCTTCATCAGCGTCTGTTTTAGCTGTTGTAGAAATATCAAAATTTTCTCTATAAAAAGATCTTTCACTTGTCTTTAACAATATATTAACAGAAACATTTAGTTCTTGTAGCTTTTCATCATTTTCTATATTTAACTTTCCAGAACTTGCTACAGCTACATTGGTAATATTGTTTGTTATATCATGATGTGAAATATCTGTTAATATTAGCTCTGGACTCTGAAGTATCATTTTGCTAGAATCTTCTTCTATAATAATTCCTTTTGAAAAATTAAATCCAAACTGATTTAATATTTTACTTATATTAGGCATATCTATGTTTTCTATTGCAGCTTCACCAAGCCATAATATCTTCCCGCCTTTATTTATATAGTCTAAAATCTTATCTGTTTCAACTTCTGAAAAATCCTTAGTAGGATTTGGTATTACTAAAGTATCACAATCTTCTGGAAAATCTGTTGTTAATAAATCTAAATCTGAAATGTCATTTACCTCGTTTTGTATAAAAACGCCTAAAGTCATTAAATAATTACTTGTTAAATATTCACCATGTCCTGTTAAAAAATATATGTGTGGCTTTTTTGCTATGCTTATATCAATAATAGCATTTGTTAATTTTTGTTCTGAAACATCTATTGTTTCATATGTTGTTAGATCATAAGTATAGAAATCACTTTGAGTTAGTACTTTATATCTATCTTCACCCTCAACGATAATACCAACTGATGTATTATCTTCAACTCCATATTTTTTCGCCAAATCTGGCCTTTCATCTATATTTATTGCCTCTGCAGTTATTTTACTGTTTGCTGCTCCATATTGTTTTGCAAGCAATACTGTATTGTTATCTTCTTGATAGCCAAAGAAATAAATATGTACATCTTTATCAATATCCTTTACTAAATTTATAGATTCATCAGATAATGTATATAATTTTTCCTTTGTAAAATCAATTGGATTTATATTTAATGAATTCATATACAAATTTAATATTATAAAAATAGCTATTATAACCAATATAAGAATTGTTGTCATAAGAGTATCTTTTAACCATTTTTGTTTAATTACATTTATTATTTTTTTCACTACTCATTCCTCCTTATTTAACACTTTTTCTTCTAGCAATAACTGTTATTGTTAATATAATGAATAAAATAGTAAATGAAGTAAATAGTGTTATTGCTTGATAAGTCATCATACCTTGAGGAAATGTATTTGAAAACACATTTATAAGTGAAAACTGTGATAGTTTATCATAAAACCCTGGCATGAACCAAATTATTAAGAATCCTGCTATAGTAATAACCCCTGCTATAATTTGATTTTCTGTTATACTTGATGCAAACATACCAAAAGCAATATATGCCATTGATAAAAGTAAAAAACCAAAAAGAGTTATTAATGCTGTACTTATATGAGGTGTTCCGAAATACATTAATATTCCTAAATAAAGTAGTGAACATATCTCACAAATTATCATTACTATAACAGCAGAAATAAATTTTCCCAAAACAATAGATGTTATACTCCTAGGTGAAGTATATAAAATTTGTTCTGTACCATTTTTTCTTTCTTCAGAGAACATTCTCATAGTTAATATCGGAATCACAAATGTTAAAATTGTAGAAAGAGAATAAAACATGTATTCAAAATTTACCACACCACTAACATAAACATCTAAATAGAAAAAGATACTACTCATAAATAAAAATAATCCTATAAAAATATATGCTATTGGAGATAAAAAGTAACTTTTTACTTCTTTTTTAATTATTGCCCACATCTTCATTTCCCCCTATCTCATCTTTATTAATTAATTTCATAAAAGCCTCTTCTAATGTAGCTTCTGATTTTCTTAATTCAAATATTGTAATATTTTCTTTTGGTAATATATCAAATAAAACTTTTCTTAAATCTATGTCTTGATTTGTAAAAATAGCATATTGCTTTGTTCCATCTTGATTATCTTTCATTAATTTTATTTTAGATATTTCTTTTATTTTTTCATTTAAATTCTCCATTTTATTTTCTGGGTCTTCTACAGTAACTATTATGCTATTATTTTCATTTACCATATTTTCTAAATTACTTGGAGTGTCTATTGCAACAATTTCTCCTTTATTAATAATTATAACCTTTTCACATATTTGGCTAATCTCTGATAATATATGTGAACTAATAATAACTGTATGATCTTTGCCAAGCTTTTTTATTAATTCTCTTATTTCTACAATTTGTTTAGGATCCAATCCAACTGTTGGTTCATCTAATATTAATATTTCTGGTTTTCCAACTAAAGCACCTGCCATACTAACTCTTTGTTTATAACCTCTTGATAAATTTCTTATTAATTTATTTTTCACCTCTTCCAGCCCTGTTTCTTTTATTACTTCTTCTACTTGCTTATTTATTTCCTTTCTAGCAACTAACTTTAATTCTGCCATGTATTTTACAAATTCTCTTACTGTTAAATCTAAATATAATGGTACATTTTCAGGCATATATCCAATATTTTTTTTGGCCTCTCTTGTCTTTTTTACAATATCATATCCATTAATAGTAATATTTCCTTCTGTAGGCTCTATGAATCCTGTTAACATATTCATAGTAGTACTTTTACCTGCTCCATTTGGTCCTAAGAGTCCTATTACCTCTCCATGTTTAATTTCAAAATTCAGATTTTTTACAGCTATAAAGCTTCCATATTTCTTAGTAATATTTTTTACTTGTATCAATATAAATTCCTCCTATTCTAAATTTTCCCGATTTACTTCATGTAAGATATTACCATTCATAAATTAATGTTTCAATATTTTTTTTATTTTTTCACATAGAATTTACATTTCAGAATATATTTAAAATAACACTTCTAAGAAAGGATGGTATAAATGGAACATATTTATCCCATATTTATATCTTTTATAATGATATTCTTATCTGAACTTGGTGATAAAACACAATTACTCGTTCTATCTTTTACTCGGAAAACAGAAAACTAGAACAATTTTACTCGGTGTTGCTATTGGTTCTTTTTTTAGTCATGGAATAGCAATATTATTTGGAAGTGCACTTGGTGGTTTAGGAAACAGCAACTTGCATGACACATTAGAAATCATTACATATTCTTCTTTTATATTAATGGGAATAGTTTCTTTATTTTTCTATAAAAGTAATGATATTTCAAAAGATAAAGATGATAATTTAGTAAGCAAACTATCTAGATATACAATTAATTATTCATTAATTATAGGATTTACCATTGCAATAGGAGAATTTGGAGACAAAACCTTCTTAGCATCTATTGGCCTTCGGTATACAATATCCACAATATAAAATATTTTTAATTATAGGAGCAATCTTTCGGAATGATTATTAGTGATTTAATAGCTATTTTTTTAGGAAAACTATTAAGTAGTAAAATATCAGAAAAAACAATGCAAAAAATTTCAGGAGTTCTCTTTTTAATTTTTGGGATTATTGGCTTTATATCTTGATTTTCATATAATTATGCAGTAAAATATTATGTATAATATTTATGAAAGTGATGTGTATATAATGACAAGTAAACAAAGAGCTTACTTAAGAGGCTTAGCAAATACTATAGATCCAATTTTTCAAATAGGAAAATCTGGTATATCAGAAAATCTAATAAAACAATTAAATGATGCCATAGAGGCTAGGGAATTAATAAAAATTTCTACTTTAGAAACAGCACCAGCAGGAGCTAGAGAATTAGGTGAAGAGATAGCTATTGCTACAAATAGTATACTAGTTCAAACTATTGGAAATAAAATAACTCTTTATAGACCTAAGAAAAAGAATTCTAAAATAAAGCTACCAGAATAGTTATTTTCATATAATGTTCATTGGATATAATCTATAATGAACACCAATGAACATTATTTTAAAAAGTTTATTTAACTTTTACGATTCACTCTATAAAAAATCATATAATAATTTTTCATTTTGTATTGACAATATATTCTAAATATGTTATTATATTCTATGTTATGGGTCAGTAGCTCAGTTGGATAGAGCACAGGCCTTCTAATACTTTGACTTATAAGATTTTCAAATGTCTTGAACACTTGAATATGTAAGGGAAAGCCAATTTAACTAATTATCCAAGATTAAAGCATTTCCCCAGTTTACCCCAACTTTAAAGGGGAAGATACCCAAAATATGGGTCAGTAGCTCAGTTGGATAGAGCACAGGCCTTCTAAGCCTGGGGTCGGGGGTTCGAATCCCTCCTGGCTCACCATTATCAATGATTTCCTCAATTTCACCTTTCAAAATAAAGTTGGGGAAACCATATATGAAGAAGAACTTATATATTGATTTATATAAGTTCTTTTTATTATTAACTTGCTTTATTTAGACTTTGTATTTCTTCTTCAATTTGTCTTTGAGATGTTTTTATGTAAAATCCTCTAGTAGTCCCATAGTCGCTATGTCCCATAAGTGCTTGAAGTACAGTATCTTTCATTCCTTTTTCTGCCCAATATGAAGCAAAAGATTTTCTAAGTCCATACGGAGTAACATGTTCTAATTCATATTTGTTACGTATTTTTTGCAAACCATGTGATAAACTTTCAGCAACGTATGGGTAATAGTTTCTTCCTAAAAATACATTCTCATCTTTTGACCATACTCTATGTTTATCTTTTATTGCTCTTGATTTCTTAAATATTGCTTGTTGCTTTTCTTTATGTATTAATAAAAGTTGCTTTAGTCTTGGGTCAATACTTAAAGGGATTTTTCTGTAACTATTATTTGTTTTTAATGTTCCATCATTTCTTATTATTCCCACCTTTTCCATATTATCATCATAATCATTTACAGCTTTATAAGCATTTTTTATCAACAATACTCCTTTTTCAAAATCAATAGCATTCCATTGAAGTCCACAAGCCTCTTCAGGTCTAATACCTGTCATTAGCATTACTTCAAATAATATTGACATATCTGTATGTATAATACCTTTTTCAATTTCCTTGGTTTCCTGTTCAAATGTATTTATCCATAATTCTATTCTATTAGAATCAATGTAGTTTTCATCATCATCATCTTTTATTTCGCCAGTTGCTATTTTTTCAGGTGGTTTTTCTACATTTGCTACTGGATTATATTTTACCTTATTCTTCTTTATTGCATATTTGAATATCATATTTAAAACAATATATGATTTATTTTTACTATGTTGTGATTTGATGCTTTTTAATAGAGATTCAATGACTTCCTCTGTTATTTGTGATAGGTATAGTATCTTATTTTTCTTTAAAAAAGGAATTATATCATTCTTTAATCTATCATAATTACTATCTATGGTCTTTGGACTTAGTGGTTTAGTGTTATTTTCAGTCTTTTTACATAGAGATAATCTAAATTTTAGCCATTCCTTTACAAAATCTTCTATAACACATATTTCTTGATTTTCTTTTGTATTAGGTATATCGACCAAGTTGTTACTAACATTATTTGCTACCAATGCGGGAGCAGGAGCAACTGCACTCGGTATATTATTTTGTGGTGGATAAAATGTTATTAAATTATTAGGAACTGCAATAGTATTAAGAATATTAGAATTAATATTATTTATCTTATTAACTATTGCTAGAGTTTTTGCTGTTATTTCAGGTGTAATAATTCCTAAATCATTTATACTTTTCATAAGCCTTTGTGGAATGCAGTCATCAATTTTGGTAGTTATTATTCCACTTTGATAACAAGTATCAATGTAACTGTCTAATGCAACTAACAATTTTAATACTGCTTGTTCTTTTGATTTACCACTTTTTGAAAGTCTTGGACTTCTACCACCACCTAACTTGAATGATACTCTTGCTTCATAATATCCATTACTTGTAATTCTAACAGAAACTTCATATTGTCCTGTTCTTTCTTTTATTCTTTCCATTTTATTATTTCCTCCTTATTCTTTAGAATAAGTTAGGGAAATTTAATTTATATTAGAATAAATCTTGTTCCCTAGCTTACCACAATATTGATTTTAAAAAAAGCACATGAACTTAATTTTTGTAAGTTCCATAATTCCTACTTATCCAAAGTGGAAGCTGATTCTTATCTATCAATATCTTGTGAGGTAAAATAATTACTGGAAAGCCTTTCAGTTTAGTAAATTTACGAATAGTTTTTTCTCCCATATTCATTAATTTACTTGCCTCTTTTATACCTATTAAGATAGGCTCATCTTTTATATCATTATTCAATTTATTTCACTCCTAATCAAAATATTTTTTGATTAGGAAATCTCTTTGCCTTATTTATAACTCTGTTATTACTCGGCGAGAAGTATAATATATAGGAACTTATCCTTATTTTAATTTAATGAACTTCTTTTGCCTTTCCTATTAAGTTACAAGTTAAATTATTAAACTTGCTCTATACTTAATAATCTGTAATAACTTATAAACGGCGGAGATTAATATAAATAATACTTTTAAATTTCATGTTGCTAGTTTCTATTAATGTCAAGCTATTTTTTAAAGTCAGGTATCTCTTGTCCTGTACCAAACTTTTACTTTTCTGTACCTATAATATTTTTTCATCTATAATCACACTCCATTACTTTTCTATATATACAAATGTATCAAATCCTTTTTGTTCTTCATCTTTTATTAACTTTATTAATTCTTCATAATCTAACTTCTTATCAAGATTTTTATTACTTAATTTGCATGGTGTTCCTTCCTTTGTTATGAAAAAGTTAGCTGAAAATAAAATATTATCTTTGCGAACATTGTAATACTTATACTTTTCACTGTTTTTTATTTTTCCTTCAGTATAACTATTTATAAAGTCAATTCCTTTTTGTGCCTTATTATATTCAGTTTTTTTTGACTTTTTTAATTCTCTTTGTGCTTTTCTTTTTAGTCTTTCTTTTTCTCTAGCTCTATCTCTATTTTCTAATGATGTTAGCATATAAGGTAGAACATCTCCTAGAAGCTCTTTTAGTTCTTCATCTTGTTTTCTACTCATTCTTTCTTTCCATTCATCCAGAGTAAATGCACCAATTAATGTTACAATATCTAAATTATATTCATCTGCTTCCATATTACTAAAAGGTTGCCACTCGAAAGTATATAATAACTCTACATATCTTTTCTTTGGTAAAGTATTTATTTTTTCAATTAGTTTTGAATTACCTTCTTGTATTTTTACCTTTTGATTATGTCTTGGAGCAAAATGTTTACTTATTTTTTTCTTTTTTATTGTTGCTGTTACAGTATATGGCTCCCATACTAAATCACATATTAAATAATTTCCTTCTATTCCTTTAAAGAAAACTGTTTTATGTCCTATTACTGTTTTTAATTCCTTGTTCATATTCTTTTACCTCTTTTCTTCTAAAATAAATGATTTTCCTGTATATCTTTTTTATCTATTACATCAACTATTACTGCATTACTCAAATCGTATCTCAAACTAACCTCGTACCTTAGAACTAATATGTATTTCCTTTTCTTTAATGCTTTAATTTTCTTCATAAGTTCCTCATCTTCATAATTGATTTTAAGTTTTATACTCTTAATTTTTTTAGGAGTATCATTTACTATTAAATATGTATCTTCTATTTGTTTAACTGTTAATATCTTTTTTATTGTCCTAATAAATTTCTTGTGTTTTTTGTGTTTTCTAGGTTTATATACTTGTTTGATATATCTACACATGATTTTATCTGTTTCCTCATCTATAATATTATTTATTATTGAACTATCCCTATAAAATTCTTCTCCAAACTTTTCTATAAATTCTTCCATAGTACAAGTTTCTTTTTCAACTCTTTCTAAGTTGATACTACTATAAAATATGTGAGAATGTTTAGGATATAGTTTTAGAGTTTCTTCATCTAAGAAATCTTTGAAAAAGTAAGTACATAACTTTTCTATTGTTGTTACTCTTTCAATAGAACAACTCCATAGACCACTTTTATCCCAAAGTTTCACTAATTCTTCATAAGGTATAAAAAATCTTTTTTTCTCTGTGTGTTTAATTACTGCATGAATATGTAGGGAAGGTTCAACTCTTTCTTTCTGTAACTCTATAATGTAAAAATAAATCAACTTACCATATTTTCTATTTAATTTTTTATAGAAATTTCTGAAATACTTTCTTATCTGTTTAAATTCCATTGTTGGAGTTTCACAAGTAAGGGTTATAAATACTACATTTTGATGACCCCAAAAGTTTCTTAAAAGTATATCATTTGCATCTTTTACTTCTCTTTGTACTGTTTCTAATACTTTGCCATCATTCAACATATATGGTTTTTCTTCGCCAGTTGCTGTATTTATATATGTATATTTACTCTTTGGTAAGCATTGTTTTAGTTTTAATGGCTTATTAGAGTTAGAACTACTTTGTACTCCTATTATGTTTCCATAATTCTTAAAAGTAACCTGTGTGTCATTTTTTATCCATCCACCATCAGTAATCTCACTTTTAATCTTACTCATTTTTTACTCCTTCTTCATTAAATTATTGTGTGCAACATCTCACAGCTGTTTCAAGCTAATAAAATTTGGATTATCTGCTCCTATTTTAAGGAGCAGGTATCTCCTCATTTCCCATAGCTTCTATCCATTTTGATTTTGGTATTATAATTACATCTACTTTGTTTTTCGTTGTTGGGTCAGTTCTTCTTACTATTTTTCTATTATCTTTGTCTGTAACAAGATACCCTTCATCTAGTAGACTTTTCCATAACTGCTTTGGAGTTGCTGTAAACTTTCCTATACATGCTTTTTCAATTTCTTTATATGTTGTATCTGCTATCAAATAATATTGATTATTTTCACTATCAATATAACCTATTTGAGTTCCAAAACTAATATCATTAACAGGTCTACCTGTTTTGTAATCTGCGAAATAAACTTTATTTGCTATTTGTAATTGTCCTATTGTTTTAAAGAAGTCTTTTGCTGGATCTTCATCTTCTACATCACTTTCCTGATTTATTCCAACTTCTTCTAATATTGAATATGCTTCATCTTGTAGTTGTTTCTTCTTTTGGGAATCTATAATTTTATTTTCTAATAAGAAGTCTAGCCACATTGTAAACCCTATCATCATTACAATAATATTTTGCTTTATTCTTGGGTGTACTTTTAAATTTTCTGTCTTTAATGAATATATATTTTGTAATTCTTTTGCTGTTTTTCTAATATTTTCTTCATTAGTTATTATCCATTTGATGTAATGCTTCATAGTAAATGCCAAATGTTCTTTTTTAGCATGTATTTCTTTTAACTTTCCAAAGTTAATACTTCCTTCTTGTGTATATATTGTCATTGCTCTTGCTAATCTACTTTGTGAAAACTTAGGTTGTCTTTCTGCTGTAACCATACCTAATCCTTGTGGTGCATACTTTTGATGTAATTCCCCTTTTGAATTTAACTTTACTCTACTATTTCTATCTCCCCATAGACCTAAAATACCTTCCATTATTTTTTCTTGTTCTGTCTCCATTTTCTCAGGTTTATAGTCATCTACTACTGACAATACATCTTTAGCAAAAAAAGATGCTTTTTCTATTCCACAGAAAGTTCCCCTAAAGTTTAAAGGAAATGTATTTAATTCAAAATCTCCAAAGTGTGATAACATTAGTGCTGCACTTGCACTTTTATATGTCCCTGTTTTACCAACTAACAATAAAACATAATTTATTAAGATACCTTCCTCTTGTAACATAGAGAATAAAGGACTTAAAAAAGTTATTGCTATCAAAGGAATTATTACATTTATATCTCCTAATTCTAATAAAGAATATTCTGTTTTTAATGCTTCTGTTAGTTCAAATTCCTTATCCGTAAAACAGTATTGCTTTAAATTATTTTCAGTCAGGTCTGTTTCAATCTCATTATTTTCATCTGCTCCAATGTTTCCACCGTGATATAAGAAAACTTTTTTTCCATTTTGTTCAATAAATCCTGTATGTGTATAAACAGTTTTGACTTCTACACTTTCTCTACCAATAGCTTCTACAACTTCTCGCATTTTCTTATCACTATTAGCTTCATAGTTAATTATTTGTCCTATAAATTTACTGCAAATTGTACTGGTTAATTTTGCAAGTTCATTTTCTGTAATTTTGCAAGGTCCTAATTTCTTATCATTATCATCTAATACAAATACTATTAATTCATATTCTGTTTTTGTATCTATTCCATTTATATATTCTATTCTCTTGGTTATAACAGGAAGTGCATTAGTTAAAGCAGTTACTGTTTTTCCATTCGGACTAACTTTGCATAAAAGATATTTCTTTGAGCCTGTACTTTTTTCATATACATCAAAACCCATTCCATATTCCACAAGTGCCTTTATGTATCTGTTAACTTCTCTTGTATCAATTACTTCGCCTTCTTTAGCCTCTGTTTCTTGTTTACTTTCTATTATTATAAGAGTATTATTATTTTCTGTGTTTTTTGTGTTTTCTGTATTTGATACAACTTCTGTATTTGTTACTCCTTCTGTATTATCATCACTTGATACACTTTCATCTTTTGTTACTTCTGTTGTAGTTTCACTAACTATATTTGTTTCATCACTGTTAGTTTTTACTTCTTTTATATTCTCTTGTTTTTGGGTATTATCTTTATTTGACTTTTCCCATAATTTTAATAAATCATCTTCCATGTTTTTTCCTCTTTTCTTTAATTTTTAACTTTTAATTGCAATTAAATAGTTTAATAGGATATTTATTTCCTGTATTTATTTGCATTATACTCTAAACTTATTGACTTGTGAACACTTTGGTGATATAATCACTAAAATATATTTTTTATACTTAGATAGGATATATACCACCTATTAAGACATTTGGGAGGAATTATGAAAGAAATTAAAAGAAATAAAACACTATATAATACTGATACTTTTGGAGATAACCTTAAAAAACTTAGAATTAAGAAAGGTTATACACAAGAACAATTAACAGAAGAAATAAGTAATTATGGAATTACACTAGATATTCGCCAATATAGAGATTATGAAAATAAGAAAAGTAATTTTGACATTAGTTCACAAAGGTTATATGTACTTAGTGATATATTAGGTGTATCAATGAATGATTTGGTAGGAAAAACATTTGATACTAAAAATATGAATAATACTATTTTTAATGCTACAGGGTTAACTCAAAAATCAGTAAATAAATTAAAAAGATACAGACAATTTTCAAAAGTTCGTTCAGAAAGAATAAAACAAGATACCAAACATCATACTTCAAAAACACTTTGCCCTAGTAATTATATAATTAGTTTAGATGAAGTAGATGTTATAAATTATTTAATAGAAAATTCTGATGTATTTAAGTCATTTATAAATAATGCTAGATTAGCATATACACATTTATTGGAGTTACAGAAAGTTCAAAATGAATTAAAAACTAACTTAAATAATACTACAAATAAAGAAGAAATAAAAAAGTTGAAAAAGGAAATCTCGAAAATCAAGGATAAAAAAGATACTATAATCAATTATCATCATTTTGATGTATATAATTCAATTAATAATTCATTTAAAAAGTACATTCAATATCTAAATAAAATCGACACTCAGAACTACATTACTAAAAATTAGAAAAAAGATGACTATAAGTATGAAACTCATAGTCATCTTAATTTTATCCTGATATTTAATTTATGCCACCATTTCTTTTAATTCCTTCTTATATGTATAATAACTGTTTCGAGATATTCCAATTAACTTAATGCACTCCACATCTGATAGAGTACCATCAAAATCTTTTGAATATTTAACTATTAGAGGTTTAGCTTCTTTTTTCTTCTTGGTAGTTAGCTTAGCTCCTTCCTTTTGTCCTATTTGTTTACCTTCTAATCTTGCAGTAATTAAACCTTCCTTTGTTCTTTGGTGTAAGTCTTGAACTTCTTTCTCTGCTTGGTCAAATGCTTTCTTAATCTGTTCTTTTGCTAATGCTAAGGTATATTTATTTAATGCAGATATAATTGTTTGCATTAATTCATCTGTTGCTTGATTTCCTGTGTTTAATTCTAATTTAATTTGATTATCTAATGCTTTTCTATATACTTCTGTATTAATATATCCCTCTTTTAGAAATATTAGATTTATACCTTTATTGAATAAATCTTCATATAGATTACAACCTTCCTCTGAATTTCTGCTCATTCTTGAAACGGAATCAAAAACAAGTGTATCTCCTTCTTTTAGTATCTTTAGTAAATTTTCAAATTCTTTTCTTCCTTCTAACTTAGTACCTGTATATGTTTCTTTAATTATCCTTGCATTTGGATATTTTGCTAAGATATTTCTAACTTGTCTTTCTATATTCTGCTTTCCTGTGCTTATTCTTCCAATTCCATATAACATAATTTTTACCTACCTCTCTAAAAATTACTGTACCAAATCTAACCTTCGTTACCTTTGGTACTCTTAGCTTACCAGGATTTTTTAGAGCTTTCAAGTCCCTTTTGGTACTTTTTTTCATATCCTTACTTTTGGTACTAAAATTTAAAATAGGGAATAGGGGAGATGTAATTACATATTATAAGAAACTACTTCTAAACTAAAAAATAGTAGGTACATTTACTGTATCTACTATCCCGACAACTTGTAATTTGTACTATACTAAAATCCTAAATGCAAAAACTAATATTAATGATATTAACAAACTATAAATACTATTTTTAGGATTCACATATAACACTAATATTGTCCCTACAAATAAAAATGTATCAATTATTATTGTAAGTTATATGGATAATTATATCAAAAAAGTTAGATATTTTTCAAATAAATATCTAACTTTTAATGTATTAATCTTCAATTTGTATATATTTCTTTTCTGGTAATTCTTTCTTTTCTTCTTTTTTTGGTATCTCTATTTTTAATATTCCGTTTTTGAAAGATGCTTTTATTTCTTCACTTTTTACTTCTGTCCCTATATAGAAACTTCTTGAGCATGAGCCTGAATATCTCTCTCTTCTTACAAATTTGCCTTCTTCTTTTTCTTCATTATCAGAATTAATTTCTGCATGTATTGTTAAGTATCCATCTTCTACTTCCATCTTGATATTTTCTTTTTGATATCCTGGTAAATCAATATCAATTAAGTATTTGTCCTTTTTCTCCCTAATATCTGTTTTCATTATTTTGCTTTCATGTTCGGTAAAGAATGGATCTGCAAACACCTCTCCTAATAAATCAAATTCATTTTTTCTTCTTGGTATCATCATCATATCAATCTACTTCCTTTCACTTGTATGTGTTGACACCCTTTTAGGTAGCACATATTTAATTTTTAAAAGATATCTTTTATTTTTTATAACTATATAATATCACTATTTTTGGCAGTGTCAATAGTAGAGTGCTAAAATTCACAAAACTTTCACAATTTTTTCCATCTTATTAATAAATATATGTTTTTTAATTATTATTAGCTTTACTTATTGTAATTTTATAGTTACCTATTATTTTTTTATTATTGTATTCAAACTATTTATAAACTCTTTTCTTCTCACAATGGTTGCAATTATAACAAACAAAGAATATATCAAGTTTCCTATAAATGGTTGTGCATTAAATTCTGTTGTCAAAGAAGCACTAATGCAAAAGAATATAATAGCCAATGCTAATACTATCCAGTTTGAATTTTTTATCCTATTTATATACAAATAGCCTAATGGTATATATATAATACCTACTAATAATTTTACAATATAATCTGGAATATTGGGTAAACCAAATATCATATTAAGTCCACTACCATTAAATATTAATGACAACAATACAATAATTCCTCCAAATATATAAAATCCTCCTATAAATGTTATGACTTTTGATTCTTTCATATTTTCTTTCTCCAATCTAAACAAAAAATTACTATTTGTATAGATAATATCATATTTCTGTATCAATATCAATAAAGAAAATAGCAGGTACATCTCCTGTATCTACTATCCCTTAATTTATTTTATTATATCTGAATAATAATTTAATAAGTACAGCTTTATCTTATCTACTAAATCATCTATATTAGTATAATCATATTTTGCACCTGAACTATTTTCTTCTGCAATAAATAAATTCTTATCTTTTAAATCAATATCTACTGTTATAATTAGATTTTCTTCCATTACATTACCTTCTTTCTTAACTATATTATTTAAACTCTTTATACCTTTTATATTCTCCTTTTTCTTTTAGTGTATTTATCAAATCTTCATCATCAAAATAATTTCCATCATTATTATAATGTTTTAAGAATAAATCATAATTTCTTGCTACATACTTTATTCCTTCTTCTAATTCTTGTCTCTGTTCTTCCGTTATATTAGGAGTTTTTGCTATGATTTTAGGATTAGAAGAAATTGTTACTACTATAATATATCTATTCCAATATTCAGCTCTACCAATTATTATATTAGGAGCTTCTTTTGTTATCTCTGATACATTCCATTTACTCCATATATCTACTTGTAAACCTGTTCTTTTATTACTTAATGTTACTGTCCAGTCAAAGAATGTGTCTAGTAGTTCTTTATTATTAAAATCTAATATTTTAATTTCTTGTTCCATTTGTTACCTCTTTTCCTTAGGCTGTAAATCCTATTGTAGGTTTACGTGGTTTTGTTTTAATTTTTTCTACTACTGCTTTTATATCATCTGCTACTATTAAATCTAAATTGTTTGATTTATCCTTTATAATTCTGTTTGCCTGTTCCATCTTAATTTTCTCTGTTAGATTTCTTACTAACCTACCATTTGAAAAACTTTCTTTATTATTGATTATTTCATTATTAAAATAATCTTGTACTATTGACTTACAATTCCTACTTAGTTTAAATCCTTCTTGTTTCAACATATTATTAAATATCTTATATAGTTCTGTTTCTGTATAATTAGGAAAATCAATTTTAAATGCAATTCTACTTTCAAATCCAGAATTACTTTTCAACAATTCTTCCATCTCTTGAGGATAACCTGCAAGAATAACACACAAATTATCTCTGTGATCTTCCATAGCTTTTATTAGTGTACTAATACATTCTTTAGAATAATTATCCGTAGAAAGTAGGGAATAGGCTTCATCTATGAATAATACTCCACCCATTGCTTGGTCTATAACTCTTTGTGTCTTTATAGCCGTTTGTCCTACATATCCACCTATTAAATCTACTCTTGATACTTCTGTGAATTTTCCTTCTAATATTCCATAATCTGAAAATATCTCTCCAATTATCCTTGCAACTTCTGTTTTACCTGTTCCGAGGATTTCCTTTAAAACACATATTTAAAGTTGGCATTGTTCCTCTTTCTTTATGTACTTGAATATAGTTTATAATTTGTTGTACCTGATGTTTTACTTCATCTAAACCTACCAAACTATTTAATTTCTTTATTCCTTCCTTATGATGTGGATTTTTCATTATATGTAATTCTTCTTTAGATATATATGTAAGTTTCTGCTTGTTTGCTCTTAATATTGCACCTATCAAACAGCTGTCTATTGTTTCTATATCATATCCAGTTAATGCTTCTAATTCTGCTGATGTTACTTTACATTCTAACCCATGTTCCTTTATTGTATTTTTTATGTATTTAACCTTTTCTTGTTCAGAAGGTTCATTTATAGATATTTCCCAAGTGAAATTGCTCTTAATCTTTTCTATCATTTTATGGTTATTATCATTGCATATAATTATAAATACTGCTTTTGAATAATCATTTATTAACTTTTCTATTTTATAATCTCTTATGTTTTCATTATCTATTACATATAATTCATTATTTCTAACTTTGCTATTTCTACTACTAATATATGTTTCTGTTAATAATTCATAGTTTAGAGATTTTGTTATTCCTTCTTTATATAGAAGATTATTTATTATATTTACTACATTGGAATAGTTAGTATTATTGCAATATAATACCATATTTAAGTTTCCTATTTTGGTTTTGTCCTTCTTATATAATTTAATGTAATCTGCATACATTTTGATTACTTCTTTTGTTCTTTTAGGAATGCCTAAACAGGAATCTAAACTTTTTAATATCTGTTTAGTTGTTTTAGACTTTATTTGTATTTCTTCTTCTATATTTTCTCTAGCTTCTGATTTAGATTTTATTACACTCTCCATTTATTACACCTTCTTTCTAACTTGTATAGCTATTAGCTATACAACATTAATCAAAAAATGTCAAAGCCATAAAAATAAACCCTGATTATTCAAAAATCAAGGTTTATGTGTATTTTACTATAAAATATTGTTGCGAGGTTTAGTTCTAAGACATTTTAATTTGATACTTGGTGCTGTTTTATATCTGTATTTATTTTAATATTCTTATTTTAAATGTATAAATTATTAGACATCCCAGTCATCATTATAATAGTCAGGGTCAAGATACCATTCCATATTAGAGTTATCTATTACTATATATTTTTCTAACCCATCTGAATATTTTAAAATAATATTCTTTTCAGTAACAGTATATGTTCCTTTATGAATATATGGGTTAGTATCATATTGACTAACATTATTCGTTGTAAATTCTGATGAAGATGTAAATACTAACTTTGTAACTAAGGCATCTAAATGTGCATAATATGGTGTATTTAATTTCACTTTATTAGTATTAGGTGTTGTTTCAGGCTTTTTAGTTTCTTCAACTACTTTAAATGTTCTTGTTGTACGAAAATTTTCATTTCCATTGTCTTGCCCCTGTACAGTTTCATCTGCTTTTGGAACATAAATATATTTTATTGTATATGTTCCTACTGTATTTACATCAACTGTTCCCTCTGTTTCAATATGTCCCTGTTCTTCCTCTGGTAGATTAGACATAAAAGATACACCTTCCATTATATCAACTGGAGTTCCTTTTATTATTGTTATATCTTCAGGTATGATTAATTCTACATAAACATAGTTAATTACTGAAAGAATTGCTGTTTCTGATTTTGTATTTCCTTTTTCAGATGTTACTGTAAATGTTATAGGATAATCTCCTCTTTTTGTATATCCATTTATATTTTCATCAAAATCAACTTTTAATTCTCCACCAGTATAACTTTCAACAAATAATTCTTTTAATACTTCTGTTAGCTCTGCTTTATCTAATACTTCGCCTTCCTCGTATGGCATGACATTATCCAAATTATCATATCTTTCTATTGTTATTCCACTAGCTACTCCTTTGTATGGTATTGTTATATAATCTCTTGACAATTCAATAGATATATTTTTCATATCTTCTTCATTTTCTAACCTTATCTGTTCCTGTCTTTGCTCTTCTTTTTTGATTTCAATTTGTTTTGGTATTATAATTGCTCCTGCTGTCGCTCCACCTATTACTACTACTGCTGATGTTACTATTATTATTTTAGTTATTAATGTTTTTGCCATAAACCATTTAAACATATTTTACATCTCCCTATACAATTTTATTTATTTTTCATTTGTTCAATCTGTTGTTGCATTAACTCCATTTGTCTTTGTTCTTCTTCCATTTGATTTTGGTAATTCTTTTGTGCTTCTAGAGCATCTTGATACATTTTATCACTTTTTTCTTGCATTTTCCTCATTTCATTAGTTATAATTTCTACTAACTCATTCATTTGGTTATTATTTAATTTTGGTATTATTTTCAATGCTCTATTTATATCTTGTTCTACTCTCTGTTTACTTTCTTCCGTTAAATCTGTCATATCTAAAACTTTTGATACTATTTCAGGAGTTGAATTAGTTGCTACTTTCATTAATATTTCAGGTATAGACATTGCAGTTAAGTCATTTGCTGATGTTGTGCCAAAAACATCTTGCATTAATTCATTTGTTTTTTCTTGTTGTTCTTGGTTTTTCTTCTCCCAGTCTGCTTGGTATTTCTTGAATTCTGCTTCTGAAACAGGTCTTTCTCCAATATAATAGCTATAATCACTTTGGTCTTGACTATATCCACTACTATAATTCGTGCTGTCATCACTAACTGTATCTAATTTTATTTCTTCATTCAAGTAGCTTAACAATGTAGTCTTTAACCATTCAAAATCACTATTACTTGCTCCTATATTTAAAGTTACTACATCTAATACTTTTACTACTGGCTCTGGTGCAACATAGGCTATCGCAGCCATGGTTGTCATCTTTATTTCTCTTACTACTGGTACATAACTACAACCATAACATACTCCACCTATTACTAACCAAGTAACTCCTGTTTTAATTAGGAATCTAAAAGGTAATTTTATTTTCAACCATTTTTCTAATTTAACTTTCTTTTTCTCTAGTTTTGTTAGCTTCTTTTCTATACTCTTTTTAGGTGTTATATTATTCTTTTCAGTTAATTTATTTATCTTCTTTTCTAATTTTTTCATCTTTTTAGGTTTCTTTATTTTAGTTTCTTCTCCCATTTATAAAAACATCTCCTTTATTTTATTTTTCTTGCTACTACTACAAATCTTCCATCTTCTGTATGATATGAACAGGTACTTAAAGTTAGTAATGGATCTCCATATTCTGCTGATTTTCCTGTATCATATAAACTGGCTTTTTTACTTTCTTCTATATAATTGTTATATTCTGTTTCATCATTTGCATTTATAAAATAATAATATCTAAATACATTTTGTTCATCTTCATAATATACTTTTGATAGAAAAGCTGATATTATCTCATATTGACAGTCATCATTTATAGTTGTAAATCTAATATTAGGGTGTTCTTTATAAAAACTTTCATCTTTATATTTCAATAAGTTTTGGAACATTGTTCCGTTCTTATTATTATGTCCGTATAATAATAGATTACTACTTGGAATGTTCCAGTCATAGCTCTTATCTAAAAATATAGAGCCATCTTTTGAATTTTCTTTATTATATGTGTGTTTCATATAATATTGATTATCTGTTCCCTGTACTACTGGATAATTAATATTTGTTCCTTCAATTTCTATCCAACCTACTATGTCCTGATTTTCTTTCTTTAGTTCTTCAACTTGTAACATTCTTTCCGTTCTTTGTTCTGTTACTTGTTCCTCATCTATATTTATATTATTTAATACCTCTTGATATTTATTTTTATCTTTATTTGCATTATAAAAGTAGTATATAATGGAACAAATGCTGATAATAAAGATAACTATAAACATTATTTGAATATAATGTCTTGTTTGCTTTGTGTGTTTACTCTTTTTTCTACTCATCTAGTAACACTCTCCTTTAGATTAAAAATAGGGCAGAGTTTTCGTATCTGCCCTATGTAATGAAATATGTTGTATTATTATTTTGTTTCTTTTCTTCTAAATGCTATAATTCCTATTGCAGATATTACTGTTACTGGTATCATAAAGTAAATACTTGCTGTTGTTCCTGTTTTTGGGGTATCATCTTTTTTTCTAACTTCTGTTACTGGTTTTGTTTGTGTTGTTTCTGTGTTTCCTGTGTTTTGTTTAATTTCCTTTTCTGCTAATACATAAGTAGAGAAGTGGTCTGTTTCAAATGTTGCTACATCTCCATTTACTGTAACTGTATATTCTGTCTTATCTCCATTGTCTGCTACTCTATATACAACTAAATTTGATTTGTTATATTCTGTTGGTACTGGAATGCTAATCTTAACTTTTCCATTAGGTTGAATTGTAACTCCGTTTGATTCCAATTTTATATCAAACATTTTAAAATTCCTAGACTTCTGAAAAATATTTAATAATTGTTGATAATTAGGATAATTGTTATTTATAGTATTTACAACTAATATTGTATCTTTTGGAACTATATTTGTGTTAGCTTCCATTGTGATATTTGTTGTTGAATCTGTTAGCTTTACATCTTCTTTTGTTATTAAATCACCTTCAAAGGATAATATATTTGTAGTAAGTATTTTATGCTCTTTTGAAGCTACTGCACATACTATTCTATCTTTATTAAATATTGTTTTGTCTGTAATTTTAGCTTGATATGTATATTTTTTAAAACCATTTTCTTCATTTGTACCTTTATATGTTAATGTTCCAAATGGTTTTAATTCAAATGTTTCTCCTACATAGGTGTTTATATTTGCATTTACATAGCAATTTCCTTCTGCTAACACTCTATTATAACGACTTCCACCAGCAGAACCCCAACCTGCACCACCTATAATATATTCTTTATTAGTATCACTTATTATCTCAATACCCACATAATTCATTGCAAATTTATCATAATCTTCACTTGGGGAACAATCTAAAATTACATTTTCTGTTACTTTAGAATTATTATATAATTTAAGTTTACCCCATGCATTTGGAGCCATAGTTCCTATTCCATCTCCATTTAAACCTGCATGGCTATATATACCATCTATCTTTATTGCAACTGCTAATTTTACCTCTGCATATCTAGTATTATTTATTGTAACAATATTAACATCTTCTTCCTTTGTACCTTTAAAAGGGTTATATGTAATAGTTGCCTTTGTTACATTATCATCTACTTTGTAATATACTTTTTGATATACATAGTTATCAGCTTCTATTAAGTTGTTTAACTTTTGAACATCTAATATAAAATCTAATGTTTTCTCTGGATTTAAAGTAATAGAATATCTTGCTTCGTTGGAAATTCCCCAATTTTCTATTGTGTCTGTTAGACCATTTGTTACTTCATCTTTAACAAGTACTTTGCCATCTTGACTTGTAACTTCTGCTGCATTTACTGTATTAATATTTAATACACATACTGCTAATAACATTATTCCTAATGCTATTAAAAGTTTAATTTTAACTTTTGTCTTTAACATATTTTTTCCTACCTCTCTTTCAAAATTATAATATCATGTTTGATAATACCCCATATTTCGACATAATATTACATTTCGTTTAAATTATATCATAACATTTTTTTATTTTAAATAGTTTCGCTAAAATTTTTCTCAATATATTGAGATAAATTCCTAAAAAAATAAGATATGCTAATAAAGATAGGGGATAGAGTGATTTTAGTCATCTAATAATTTATGTATTGATAGTTTACTATATTGATTTTCTATCTTTAACATTTCTTTGATTCCATTTGCTAATATCTTCCCATTTTCCTCTGTTAATCTCTCGTTTATAACTGCTAAATTTATCATTAAACAAAAATGTCTATAATCTTCATTTTCTGCTATATCCATTATTACATATCTTGGTATCTTAAACTTAAAATGTTCTTCTAATTTTTGTTTAAGTAATTCTATATCCTTTGCCTTTTTCTCTAGTTGTATTTTCTTTTGTTCCAATGTTGAATAATTACTTAAAACTGTCTGCATAATATAAAAAACTCCTTTCATGCACTATTATAGCATAGTATCTCAATATTTTGAATATTTTATTACAATTTATCTCAATTTATTGAGAGGTTTTAAGATAATCTTTTGCTAAAATTAAATCAAAACTTAGGAAAGGTAAGGGATATATGGATTTTTCTGACTTAGTTGCAATTAGATTAAAAGAATTAATGGCTGAAAAAGATGTAACAACTTATAAACTTCAAGATTTAACAGGTGTTTACAATTCCACTATTTCACAGTTTTTGACTAGAAAAACTAAAACAATAAGACTTGAAAATTTATTTATTATCTGTGAAGCTATTGGCATAACCCTATCTGAATTCTTTGCAGATGAAAGATTTAAAGAAGCTGAAGCTAAGGAATGGCTAAAAAATAAGAAAGAGAAATAGCTGATTTTATAGTAGTATCAATTATTTCTCTTTTTAGTTATTCAATTTACTTACTAATATTAGTTGTTTTTTCAATAGATAGTTCTTTGTCTAAACAATATCCATATATAAAAGACCTCTCTGATGTATATTGATTTAATTCATCTTTGTAAGTATCCCATTTATCAAATAAATCTTGCTGTTCATCTGTTAAAGTATTTTTTAGTTGTTCTTCCAGTTCTACTATTTTATCTAAAATTTCCGTATAGACATCACTTGTTTTAAATGATAGTTCTATATATTCATAAAACATATTCAAAAGTAAGGGAATGTCCTTATTAGAAATTTTAATCTTACTTCCAAACTCTTTATTAAATTGTTTTGTGAATGTAATTACATTTTCTATTTTCATTTACTGTTCCTTTCTTAAAATCAATTTTAAACTATTTTTTATCTTAATAGTACAGTTTGTTGCTTGTAACTTTAGCTTTTAATTGTCCGTAAATCTCGTTTGAATGTCCTATATATTAAATACTTCTTGTACTTTTCTTTTTAATGCAGTTGCTATTTTAACCATTGTTTTGTAACTTGGATTATCTCTTGTACCTTTTTCCAAATGACATATATATCCTTCTGAAAGTCCTGTCATTTTTGCAAGTGCATATTGTTTTATTCCTTCTTCTTCTCGTATTTTTCTAATATTATTCTTCATTCATACCACCGTTTTTTAATAAGATATTATATATAAATTGTGCCATATTTTTATTATTATCTAGTTTAAATATTTTCTTGTATTTCTTTATTTGTTTTCTACTTAGTGAAATAGTCTCTCCTTCGTGTTGACCTGCAATAAAGAAAGTACCACAAATAACATCATATCCTACTTTTCTATTTAATGGTAAACCTAGTATTTTTCCTTCTTCATTACAAATTAAATCTACATTATGTTCTAATTCTAAATACTCTATTAAACCACCAACTATATCTTGGAGATTTTTTAAAGTATGTTCTACTTTTAATTGGTATGGCTCTTTGTAAGGTTCTACTACTAATATTCTAATCTTATTCAACTTTTATTACATCTCCTTATCCTACTATATAGAATATAACTATACTTATACTTTAAAAAACTGGACTTGGTACAAATATTCCATTATCTATAACCTTTGTTTCAGCATTTATCTTTAGAAGTTCATCATCTGTAAGATTTTGAGTTTTAATAATCAAATTATTTATACCTTTTCTTTTATAACTGGTTTCTTCTAATACTTTACTTTTTCCTAAACCTTCACTTGTTGCAGTTCCTATATGTTTCTGAGTATAATATTTACTAATACGTAACTGTATTTGATTTTTATAATTATATCCAAGTTTAAATTGTAAATAACTTTCATCATCTATTATGATTCTTTTTGTCAATGTTTTCTCCTGATGATATAAATAATAAGTAGTATCAAATTCCCAGTTATTTTTACATTTATTATTTATTTCTTGTACTTGTTGCTGTGTCATCATCTGCATTATTCATCATCTCCTTTTTACTTGTCATACTTTGGGTCTTTCTTTACATATTTTAGTTCATCTATACATTCTTGTTTTGTATCTCCAAAAATTGATACTGTATCATATTCAGTTACCCAAGGCTCTTTTAGTGCTAAACACCAGCTTCCATCTTCTGTTTTTTCCCAATATTCAATTTTTTCCTTATCTGATTTTTTCATATTATTACTCACAACCCATCTTTATTTTATTACTGGATTAGTCATCATGTTTTACTGTTATAAATTTAATTATATTTTCATTTATTCTATAATTTCTCTCTAATTCAACAATAACATCTTCTTTTGCTTCAAAATAGAATATTATATAATAACCTTCCTTGCATTTATTGATTTCATAAGCTAATCTCTTAACTCCCATTTTTTCTACTTTTGTTACTTCTCCATTTTGATTTATTAAGTCTGTTATTTTTGTGATTATTCCTTCAATTTCTCCTTCATCTAAATTTGGTCTAATAATAATTACACTTTCGTAGTTATTCATTGTTTTAGTTTCTCCTTTTCATATTTTAATTTTAAACAACTTTATTTTTTACTGGTATAACTTGTTTCCTGTAATTTATTAATTCAAGTGTCGTAAATCCTCGTTGAAAGCTAATATACCAGTATTTTGATGTCTTATTATTATTTAATGAAATTTTTGAAATCCCCATTTTCTAAATAACTTCTCTAGCTTGTTATATTCTGCTGTTCCTCTTGCTGTTATTTTATCTCTTGGATAGTAACAATTTCTTTCTGCATTATAGATTCCACCATTTACAAAATGGTATCTTGATAATTCTAAAATTTCCTTGTTACTATTTCTACTACTGCCAATTCCTCTAATGCCTAAAGATATTTCAAAATTTTTTAATCCTAATTTACTTAAATTAGATGGTGTAACTTCTGCAATATCTGTATTTATCCATGGCTCTTGCATTTCTTGTCCTTCCTCATCATAGGCTTTTACAATGTAACCATTATCTCTTAAAGTTATCCAACCTGATGTATATCCTGTTAGTGCATAATTTACTAAATTTGCACTTGGTCTTTTTGCAAAATCCTGATACATAACCTGCGACTTCTTCCTAAAGTCTTTAGCCAGCTTCAAAGCTACATCTACATTATTGATAAAGGCTATCCTGTTTCCTTGAACGCAAAGAAATAGGAGTTTTAATCTGCCAATTAATTCTCCTATTTCTCTAAATTCATCATCTGTTATACTATCCAAAACAGTTATTCTTGGACTTCCTTTTTGTTTAGAATAACTAATAATTTCTTTTAATTTTACATCTTTTAACGGAATATTCCACATTTTTTACTCACCTCATCTCTGCTGAATATTGTTGATAAAATCCTGTTTTTCTTACTCCCCCAGCTGATGAAGTAGCTTAACACAAAATTTACTGTTAGTAAACTCCCTCGTTAAAAAATTTATCTTATAAGTTTTAAAATATGACAAGTAATTTATTTTTATTCAAATTATCCACTTTGTAACTCCTTATGTTTAAATTTTTGATTCAATAAATCTACTCTTTCTTGTAATGTGTAATTCTTCTCATCATTTATACTATTTTCTAAAATATAATTTACATTTGCAAGTAATGTAACAGCTTTGCTCATAGCTGTTGCTACATATTCATAGTCTATATGATTTAACTCAGTTATACATTGCACATTAAAATTGATATTTTCAATAATTCTTTCTAAATTTGCAGAGTTTCTTATAACATCATAATTTCCCTCGCGAATATCTTTCTTCAATTCATAGACCTTCATTAGCAACATCTCCAATTATATTTTTCTTATTCTATTAATATTTTACTAACAGTAAATGAAAAATAGTAACTTACATTTTTATAAGTTACTATTCAAAATTTTGTGTTTCCTGTGTTTTCTGTTATCCTTTTACTCTTTTTATATCTTCGCCATTATGTCCTTTTTTATTTTTCCTCTCTACTTTCTGAAATTTCCATTCCATAAAAGTTTTCATCACAATTTAAACATAAATACTTATAGTCTTTTAAATCACTTACTAATAATTGATGTTTACATCTAGGACAATATCTATCTGTACCATAATTCTTATATAGTTCTGTTTCTATTTCTTTTGTATCTTCTTTATTCTCATTTGCCATATAATATTTTTCTAATAATTCTTTATAGCTCTTTTTACATTTCCTATCATATTCCATAAAATCTTCTAATGCTTCTAGTGTTCCACAATTATTACATATTTCAGTTTTATTATCTTTTCTTGATATGGCAGGATAACCTACTATTGCATTTTTACATCTTGGACATACTTTTGTTAATCCTATATAATAATCTGTTTCTCCAAGTATTTTATTTGCAAAACATTTATTATTTTTAGTATCTAATTCTATATTCAAAATCATTGTTCATCTACTCCTAACACCTTAAATTCATCTATTCCAACTGATAAACCTAAACCACTTCCATTCTCCCAGTTTACATGGATAGTTCCTATATCATCAACAAAGTCAACTATTCCTTTTGTTCCTGTTGGTACTGGTGCAATTAAATCATACATCTTAACTAATTCTATTTTAGTTCCTGCAACATACTTTTCTCTTATGTATTTTATTTCCTCTTGTGTGTGATTTTTAGTTTGACTTTGTTTATCTAAAGTTAGAATGATGTCATCTAATTCAGATACATCAATTATTCCTTCTAATCTATCAGGACTTACTCTAACCTTTAGCTTTCCATCAAATTCTGTTATTGTTAATGTTTTGTATAAATCCATTTCTCCATCTCTATTGTATAAATATTCTAAGGTCAAAGAGTTACCTGAAATTATTAGGTTTACTCTATCCATGTACTTATATGCTACTTTCTTAACTACTTCAATTAAAAGTTCCACTTTATTACCCCCATTATAATTAAATTTAGACTATTTTATCTCTTTGGATATATAATTTGTTGTTTATTATTTTAAATTCCAAACGTGGCAAACCTCGTAATGAAGTCCACTATTTAAAATTATATTTAAAACATATCTTATCCAAAAATATCTATCATCAAGTATTTAACTTATATAGTCAGTGAAGTAGCTTACACCAGTATTTTATATTTGTCAAAGCCTATAAGTTTTAAAATATGACAAGGAAAAAATGCTAAACTATAATAAATATTGTTTAGCATTTTTTATTATATAAAATTTATTCTAATAATTTCTTCCCCAACTTTTTATAATTTTTTCCCCAACTTGTGGGTATTATATACCCTGAAATGACATTAAATAACCTTATTTAACTTTTATCTAATTTTTCTAAAACCCTTGACAGGAGTGTCAAAAGGTGATATTATAATAAAAAATGAGAATCGGTGATGTTGGATAGGGCAACCCACTTCTAAGCCTGGGGTCGGGGGTTCGAATCCCTCCTGGCTCACCAAGATAGTCTTATATGAACCTGTATAGGACAAAAACATCTCAATTTACATTTACTGTATTTTGAGATGTTTTTATAATTTTACTCTAAAATTAGTAATTTATCACTTTTTGTATCTTTACTTTTCAAATTAATATTTTTTTATACTATTAATATCTATTATCCCTTTTTTTATTAATACATCTTCTAAATACTGACCTTTTTGTAACCAAATTACTTTTTCAAAATCTTTAGGAAAATCTGTATAATATACTTCTTTTACTCTTGATACAAATTCTTCATTATTTCCTCTTGTTTTACATCTTTCTATAATTTCATCCAACATTTTTTCCTCAGGATAAACTATATAATAATTAATATTATTTTTGTTTAATAGATTAACAACTTCTGTTTTGCAAGCAAATAATACAACATTATTTTCTTTTTTATTAGATATTAGTTCATTATAATAATTTAAAGGATATTCTGGATTTTTTATTCTGTTTTTAAGTCCCTTTCTTTGCTCTACAGGAATATTCTTAATGTTTTCATCTATTATATATTCAAAATTACTGCTTTCCAAGTCTATAACATTACTATATTTCTTTGATAAAGTAGATTTGCCAATAGCCTTAAATCCTCCTATTAAGATACCAGAATTCTCATTTAAATTATCCTCTGATAAATCACTTTTTATACTCATCTATTTTCCTCCCTACAAATTACCTGTTCCTTAGTTAATTATTTTCTTTTATCATTTTTTAATAAATATTATACTTGATTCTTATTGAAATATCAAGTATATAGATAATACCACTTTCATTCAATAATACTAGCAAATTTACAAATTAAATGTTATATAAGTGCTTGTTAAAATTAGTGAAATGTTATATAATCTCGTACATATTATAATAAAAAGCTTAATTAAGCGGAAAGACGAGGTAAACACTATGATTAAAGTGGTAATTTGTGGTTATGGAAACTTGGGCAAAGGCGTAGAAAAAGCTCTTTCGAATCCTGATAATAAGGACTTGAAATTAACTGCTATTTTCACAAGGCGAAATCCAGAAGAAATCCAATCTGTATCAGGTGTAGATGTAATATCTATTGATGAGATTGAAAAGTATTCTGACAAGATTGATGTAGTAATCCTTTGCGGTGGCTCTGCTACAGATTTACCAGAACAAGGACCAAAAATTGCACGTATGTTTAATACTGTTGACAGTTTTGACACACATGCGAAAATTCCAGAATACTTTGCAAAAATGAATAATGCTTCTTCCTCTGCTGGAAAAGTATCTATTATTTCAGTAGGCTGGGACCCTGGTATGTTCTCAATTGCTAGAGCTTATTCAGAAGCAATTCTTCCAATAGGAAAAACATACACCTTCTGGGGTAAAGGAGTCAGCCAAGGTCATTCAGATGCTATTCGAAGAATCGATGGCGTAAAGGATGCCAAGCAATATACAATTCCACTTGAGGGTGCTATGAATCAAGTTCGTGCAGGTGAAAATCCTGAACTGACAGCAAGAGAAAAACACTCAAGAGAGTGTTATGTAGTTGCAGAGGAAGGCGCAGACCTTGATGAAATAACAAAAAAAATCAAGGAAATGCCAAATTACTTTGCTGATTATGATACAATTGTACATTTTGTAAGTCAATCTGAACTTGATAAAAATCATTCGGCAATGCCACATGGTGGATTTGTAATCCGCAGTGGTAACACATGCGACAATAAACAAATTATTGAATATTCTTTAAAATTGGAATCAAATCCCGAGTTCACAGGTAGTATTTTAGTTGCTTATGCACGAGCTGCATTTCATATGCACAATAAGCTTGAAGTTGGTGCTAAAACAGTTTTCGATGTTCCACCAGCTCTTTTAAGTAATGAATCTGCTGAAGAACTTATAAAGAGACTATTATGATTTTCATCATAGAAACTTCAGCCATGTCACCTCTATAGAAGAGACATGTCCCTCATTTTGTATAGCTACAAAAAAATAACTATATAAAATAAAAATTACTTCTAATTTAGTGATTACATTTTTATCTGTTTTTACTAAATTAGAAGTAATTTTAAATTTTATACTTTTTATTCACTCCAAAAAGCTTTATATCCTCTAAAAGCTTCATATACATCAAATTTACTTGTTACCTCATATGGTGCATGCATAGATAAAACTGGAACACCACAATCAATTACATCAATACCTTTATTTGCTAGAATGTATGCAATGGTTCCACCACCACCAACATCTACTCTACCAAGTTCTGCTATTTGGTATCTAATATCATTTTTCTCAAATACACTTCTAACATATGCTACAAATTCTGCATTAGCATCAGATCCACCAGATTTTCCTCTTGAACCTGTATATTTACTAATTCCTATTCCTCTTCCTAAATAAGACGCATTATTTTTTTCAGATACAGATGCATATATTGGGTCTAGTCCTGCATCAACATCTGCAGATAACATCTTAGAATTACAAAATACTTTTTCTAATAAATTTGGTCTATTACAATTTAATTTATTTAATATATCTGAAATAAATGTATCAAACACATGTGATTCCATTCCTGTATTTCCCATACTTCCTATTTCTTCTTTGTCTGATATTATACAAACTGCTGTCTTATTTGTTTTTTCTATTTCCATTAATGCTGTTAAAGATGTATAAACACATATTTTATCATCTTGACCATATGCCGCAACTAGTCCCTTATCAAATCCCATACTTCTTGCTTTAAAAGCTGGAACTAATTCTATTTCTGAACTTAAAAAGTCAACTTCTGTTATTCCATATTTCTCATTCAAAATATTTAAAATATTTAATTTTACTTTCTCAGTAACATCTTCTGAATCAAAAGGAATACTTCCTATTAAAAGGTTTAAATCTTCTCCTTTAATTCCTTCTTTTAATTTCTTTTCCATTTGCTCTTGTGCAAGATGTGGTAATAAATCTGTAATTGTGAAAATAGGGTCTTCTTCATCTTCTCCAATACATATATTAATTTTTTCGCCATTTGCCTTTACAATAACTCCATGAATTGCAAGTGGAATAGTGGTCCATTGATATTTCTTAATTCCTCCATAATAATGTGTTTTAAAGTATGCAAAGCCAGTATCTTCATATATAGGATTTGGTTTTAAATCTAATCTTGGAGAATCACCATGTGCACCTATAATATTCATTCCATTTTCTATATTATCTTCACCAATTATTGCAAGGTACATACTTTTTTCACGATTAATATAATAAACTTTATCTCCTGGTTTTAATGTTTCATATTCATTTATATCTTTAAATCCATGTTTATCTGCAACTTTTTTTGCTTCTATCACTATCTCTCTTTCAGTTTTTCCATTATTCAGAAATTCGATATATTCATCGCAATAAGTAAATATATCTTTCTTTTGAGATTCATTTAGCCCTCTCCATCCATTTTCCTTTTTATTAAATAATTTGTCCTGTAATTTTTTTCCTTCTGATTTTATCTCTTCCATAAAAAACTCCTTTCTAATTTTGTTACGCTCATTATACCACTTGTAATATAATTTTTCCATACTTTTATTATTCCCATATTATTTTTATGAATACCATATCAATTTGTAATAAAATATATAAAAAAGAATGTTATTATGGTTAATTAATAACATTCTTATATATATTTTTTTGAGCTTTATTATAATTTTTATAAAACTTTAAAGTACCATTCCTAAAACCAGTATTCCTTCATTATCTGCATATATTGTATCAAATTGAGAAATCGGAAGTGGACTCACTCCTTCTCCTGCTTCAATAGTAAAACCAGGTCTATTAAAGTCTTGTATAAACCAATCTCTATACCCCGCAAATGATGAACGATATGGAGTTTCACTTAAGGTATAACCAGAAACTCTAGAAAATTCCATAGCTATTTTGAATGAATCTTCTGGTAAATAATCTAAAAATCTCCAATATATTTCTTTTCCTTGTGTATGATATGAAATTGTAAGTCTAAAATTATTAATATTAGTAAAATTATATAGAGCTATAGCCTCTGGTTGTGTAAGCGGTGCTAATCCTACATAATCACGTGGTGCAGGAGTTGTAAAGCCCTCTGAATATTTTATTTCTCTTGCTTCTTCCCATCTTGCTGGAAATTGTAAGTTTAAATCTACACCTTTAATATTTGCTTTCCACCCACTAGGAAAAGGAATATTTGGATATCTATCTGCGACTCTTTTAGCTGCTTCATAAATTTCATTACCTGGTCCTACATATTCTGTTACGACTTCAACTGCATCAGGGTTTACCATCGGAACTATATATAATGAACATCCTTCAAACAAATCTCTTGCTCTATATCCAAAAATATATCTATCCAATACATAAGCCTTACAAAAATTTTCAACAAATTTCATTAATAACACAGATGTTATCCATTCATTAGCATGAATAGATGCAGTATATAAAACTTCCCTTTGACCTCTTCCTATTCTTATATACGGAATTTGTTTTCCCAGCACACTGTTTCCAATATTTCCAAACTCTAAAAATGGATATATAGTTCTTAAAGCTAATATATTTATATCTAATATTTTGTATGTATAACTTATATCTGTTGGAACAACATTGCCAAAAGGTACTATTATCACATCTCCTATTTTTAAATTATTAACATCAATCATTGGATTTGCAACCAATAAAAAATTTATATTTGTATTAAATTTTTTAACTATACTATATAATGTGTCACCCGGTTTTATTACATAATAACTATATCCATTTATATATGAAAATAATGCATTCCATGTGTCAAAACCAACTATACCATCTGGTTTTAAATTGAATTCTTTTTGGAATCTTATAACTGCTGCTTTTGTTTTGGGACCAAAAATACCATCAATATTTCCATTATAAAATCCCAGCTTCTTTAGTGTACTTTGAATTAATTCAACATTAGGACCTCTATCCCCTTCTCTAAAAATATCCATATAATCACCTAATAGTATTATATGGATATTTTATTATTTTGATACTTTATTTATTTGCTAACTTATTAATTTCTTCTTTTAATGCCTGTAACTTATTATCTGCTTCCTCTTCTGTATTTCCCTTAACACCAACATAGAACTTTATTTTTGGTTCTGTTCCAGATGGTCTAACACAACACCATGCTGAATCTTCTAAATCATAATATAATACATTTGACTTTGGTAGATTTGTATTATACTCTTTTCCATCTATATAATTAAATATTTTTCCTGTATTATAATCTCTCATAGCCTCTACTTTATAATTTGATATCTCTTTTAAAGGATTTTTTCTAAAATCTTCTAACATAGATTTAATTTTTTCTGCTCCTTCTATTCCTTTCATTGTTATAGATACTAATCCTTCTTTATAATATCCATACTTCTCATATATATTAATCATTTGATCCCATAGAGTAATTCCCTTTGATTTATAGTATGCTGCAGCTTCGCAAAGCGCCATTACTGCAACAACCCCATCTTTATCTCTTGCATGAGTACCAATTAAACAACCATAACTCTCTTCAAAGCCAAATAAATATTCAAAATTATGATTTTGCTCAAATAACTTAATTTGCTCACCAATATATTTAAATCCTGTTAATACTTCTATTAAACAAATATCATATTCCTTTGCAATAGCATCTGCCATATTAGAAGATACAATTGTTTTTATAAGAGCACCATTATCTGGCAAAATTCCCTTTTCTTTCTTCTGAGATAATTCATATTCTGCTATTAATAAACCTGACATATTTCCAGTAAAAGATTTATATTCTCCTGTCTTAGAATCTTTTGCATATACGCCTAATCTATCTGCATCTGGATCTGTTGCAAGAACAATATCTGCATCGATGTTTTTTGCAAGTTTTAATGCAAGTTCAAAAGCTTTAGCATCTTCTGGATTCGGATAATTTACTGTAGGAAAATCTCCATCTGGCAATTCTTGTTCTGGAACAACATATACATTTTCGAATCCTAGCTCTTTAAGAATTCTCTTAACTGGTAAATTTCCTGTTCCATGTAAAGGTGTATATACTATTTTTAAATCTTTTTGAACTTTAGAAATTATATCTTTATTTAATACTAATTTTTTTAGTTCGTTAATATATGCATTATCTATATCCTCACCAATTACATTATATAATCCTTTTTCTATAGCTTCTTCTTTTGCTATTGTTTTTATTTCTTTATAGTCTGTAACATTATTTACTTCTGTTATAATCTCTTTATCTTTTGGACTAACTATTTGAGCTCCATCTTCCCAATATACTTTATATCCATTATATTCAGGTGGATTATGACTTGCAGTTATTACTATTCCTGCAATACAGCCTAATTTTCTAACTGTAAATGATAGTTCTGGAGTTGGTCTTAATGATTCGAATATATATGTTTTTATTCCATTAGCATTTAAACATAATGCTGCTTGCTCGCTAAACTCTGGTGACATTCTTCTAGAGTCAAAAGCTATAGCAACGCCCTTATCTTGACCTTCTTGTTTTAAAATATAATTTGCTAATCCTTGAGTTGCTTTTGTTACAGTGTATTTATTCATACGATTTGTACCAGCACCGATAATTCCTCTCAGTCCTGCTGTTCCAAATTCTAAATCTTTATAAAATCTATCTTTTATTTCACTTTCATTTTCCTTAATTCCTAATAATTCCTCTTTAGTTTCATTGTCAAATATTTCGCCATTACACCATTCTTCATATTTTTCTAAATATTCCATTTTATTTCCTGCCTTTCTAACACTTTTTAATAATTCCTTTTTTATTATATAGAACAAAAGCAAACTTTTACTATATTTCAATTATTCTATTTTAAATTTTATCTTTTTATTTTGGAATAATAAATATTATAAAAGTATAAATAGTATAAATTATATATTCTTTTATGCATTAACTTTTCTAACAAAATGTATATCCACACATTATCTGTATCCATCTTTAATTTGTTTCTTATTACAGCAACTTTTCTACAATATAAAAAAGATAAAATTCGTTTTATATTAAATAACATATTAATTAATGATAATTTCACAAAATGCTTCTTATCTATAAAAATATATAAATAAGAAGCACTATTATCTATTAGTTATTTAATTTTATGAAAATTTTTATATAACTCTCTTGCTGTCTCTGGACTATCTACACCTTCTGCATTCTTTACAGGTGCAAATTCTTCTTCCCTTTTCACTCTCATAATTGCCATATCACTTAAAGATTCAAAAGCGTCAAATAAAAATGCTTCAAATTTATATGCATTTGGTTTTTCTGGAACTACAAGTTCACCTTTTTCATTAACATATTTAGCTTTTTTAAAAGCACTATGATATGGTAATTTATTATTACTAATACTATCTATTGCTTTTACACTAAACAAATTACATAATATATGTGACTCGCCATACATTAATTCACCATTTTCATTTACTGCCTCTGCCATTTCGTCGGTTATTTCTGTATATTCAATTACACTTGGTTTTCCATTTCTTTTACAAAAAACTCCAACTCTTTCTTTTGGTCCTGCTTTAACGACACTTTTACCTGCTGCTGGTACATTATTTGCAACAGACATTCCTACTAGTACTGAATCTACCATTTTTACTAAAACGTTATCAACGCCACCAATAAAAGCCCATTCAATACCCTTTTGTTTCATGTCTTCTATAACTGCACCTTTTCTCATAGACTCAAAAACTCCTCCATGCCCATCTGCAGCTTCTTTAATAAGTCCATTTTCATCAATAATTAACTTTCCTTCAGTATCACACATAGGTAATTGTCCTTGCTTAAAAAACATTACTTTATTTTTATCATACCCAAAGTAATTATTATCTTTAAAAAATTCCTCAGTTTGTTCATTATTTTCTTCACTAGTCATAATGTACCATTGTACATAAATTCCATAATCTTCTTTAGCCTTTTTTAGAGTATCACATAAAATCTCGAAAATAGATTTGTGTGAATCTAATCCCAAATCGTATGTTCCTTTTGGACCTTTGTGTCCAAGTCTTGTTCCTTGTCCTCCAGCCATTGTAACAACCGCAAGTTTACCTTGCTTTATTATTTCTTTTCCTATATTATCAAATTTTTCAAAATCTTCCTTGCTCATTTTATCTTTTTCTAAATAATTGATTGGTTCTATTTTTGCATCTCCAAATTCAATTTCATGTTTAGTATTTTCATATAATTTACTTATTTGTTCAAAGTCAATATGTAAAATTTGATCAATTAATTTATCTTGTTTTTCTTCTGATAACTTATCATAGAAATTCAAAATATGCTCTTGATTATATTTTTTTACAATTTCCTTTGCCTTTATAAAATTATCACTCATAAATATGCTCCTTTCACATTGCTACATATAAAATAGGCTAATATGTTATTATATATTATAATAATATTTTTTATAAGTCAAATAGTTTTTTATAATATTCATGTAAGAAATCTTTTTTTATCTAAATTACAATATATAATATAAAAAAATACATTTATTAATCTATAATTTCGCTATATCGCTATATAAAATTAGTTATTATATTTTATCTCTTATTTTATACAATTCTTGCTGTTTCATATTTTTATATTGGAAAATGTAGTACATAAAAGATGTGCAAAGTTCAAGAAATACAGATGAGTAAATATAATTACTTATAAAAATTATATTTACTCTCCTGTACTTTTATATACTTATATCTACTAAATCATAAACGTTTTTCATTAACTTTTTTAACATTATTTTAAACAATCTTTTCTATCTCATACTCTCCTGATGTATTTAATATACCATCATGCATCTTTATAATATCATACATTTTTTCTTCATCTTTACCTATTTCATAACAATCTATAATTTTAATAAATCTCTTTTCTATACATTTCTCTTTAATGCATTTTAATAATTTTTTATTTGTATCTTCTATATAATCTCTATTACCATTTATAATAAATAAATTTTGTTTTTTGTCATCTATATTCTTTTGTATATAATTTTCAATATCATTATTTTTATTATTCCAATTTATATGTAATATTTTATCTTCATTTTTCAAATTTAGTCTTCCTACTAATGTTTCTATATTACTTTTCATATCTTTTTCAAAAATAGTAGTAATTCTAACTCCTTCATTGATTTCTTTGTTTATATATGGTAATAGCATTACTGCTAAATGCCAATCACTTACATAGAAATTACATATTTTCTTAATGTTATCGTTTGTACACCCCATATTTTAAGCCTCCTAGCTTTTGTTATATGGTAAATATTACCATTTTAACATTAATATGTCAATAATATTACAAATAAATCGTACGAGTTATTTCGACATGAATTATTTTTTCCTTTTATGTATATTTTTATTAATTTAGTAAATAATTCTATTAAAATAATACTTTTAGTATTGGAGGATTAAATATGAAAAAAAATACATTAAAACATATTATAATAATTATTTCTTTATTCTTTATATATACATTAGTTTCTGCATTTTCATATGCAAATACAGTATCAAAAGATTTGTCTGAAAGTGTATTTAGACTTCATGTACTTGCAAATAGTGATGCCCCAGATGACCAATCTCTAAAATATAAAGTTCGCGATAATGTTTTATCCTACATGAATAATTTGTGCTTAAATACAACAACAAAAGAAGAGGCAATAAATATAGCTAGAAGCCATCAAGATGAATTCTATAAGATAGCCAAGCAAACCATAATAGACAATGGGTATGATTATGAAGTTAATATAAAAATTGGTATTTTTGACTTTCCAACTAAACAATATGGAGACATTTCCTTTCCTGCTGGAAGCTATGATGCTTTAAGAATAGAGATTGGTGAAGCAAAAGGTCAAAATTGGTGGTGTGTAATGTTTCCTCCCTTATGTTTTGTTGATATGACATCAGGCATTGTACCAGAAGATTCTAAAAAAACTTTAGAAAGTTCTTTATCGTCTGAAGAAGAATTTATTCTTATAAATGATAATAAATCTGATGACATACAATTTAAATTTAAATTAGTAGAGTTCTTTCAAAATGTAAAAATAAGAACTGCACAAAATTAAACCACAAAAATAAAATCAAATATTTATTTTGATTTTATTTTTGTTTTAGCTTACTATTACTCGTTAGATCTTTATCTTCAAAATAGTAAAATAGGTTTAATATATATTTAAAAATGCTTTTGACATGTGAATTTTTAATATCTGTCTGTATTTATATGGTGTACCAAAAATATAAATTCATCTAAAGCTAAACTGTTTTTAATAATGGAGTTTTTTAATATATATATATTAGGCCTTTTGTATGGAATATTACTGCAAATTATAATTAATTATTGTTAATACGAAAACTAATATATACATATTAAACAAATTGTAAAATTAATGTTGTAAAACTGTCACATTTGTGTTATAAATTAAAATAATTAACATTATAAATTGGATTTTTGGGGGTTAAAACTTTGGAAAAGTTAGTAATAAAAGGAAATACTCATCTAAAAGGTGATGTAATAATAAGTGGAGCAAAGAATGCAGCAGTAGCAATACTTCCTGCCACTTTATTAATAAATGGAATATGTACAATAGATAATTTACCTAATATTAGTGATGTAAAAATATCATGCCAAATATTAGAAGAGCTTGGTGCTAAAATTGAATGGAAAACGAAAAATGAGATTACTATAGATACAAGAAATATATGTTGCTCTAAAGCACCTTTAGATATGACTAGTAAATTTAGAGCATCTTATTATTTAATAGGCTCTTTGCTTGGTAGATGCAAAGATGCCCAAGTCGGTCTTCCTGGAGGATGTAACTTAGGTGCAAGACCAATAGACCAACATATAAAAGGATTCGAAGCATTAGGTGCTGTTGTAGATGTTAATAAAGGAAAAATATCAGCATCTGCAAAAAAATTAGTTGGTACATCTATATATATGGATATAGTTTCTGTTGGTGCAACAATTAATATTATGCTCGCTAGTGTACTTGCAGAAGGTACAACTATAATTGATAATGCAGCTAAAGAACCTCATATTGTCGATGTTGCAAATTTTCTAAATACAATGGGTGCAGATATCAGAGGTGCAGGTACTGATGTTATTAAAGTTAATGGGGTAAAAGAATTAAAAGGTAATTCTTCTTATAGTATAGTGCCAGATCAAATAGAAGCAGGTACATTTATGTTTGCAGCAGTTGCTTCTAAAGGTGATATTACAATAAGAAATTGTATAACAAAACATTTAGAATCTATTACTGCAAAAATTATTGAAATGGGTGCTAATGTCGACGCTAATGGTGATAAATTAAGAGTCTGGACAAATAAAAGACCAAATAAAGCAACAATAAAAACTTTGCCTTATCCTGGTTTTCCTACAGATCTTCAACCACAGGCTGGAATATGTCTTGCTGTCGCAAATGGAACAAGTATCATAAACGAAAGTATTTGGGAATCAAGATTCCAATACACAGCTGAATTAAATAAAATGGGTGCAAAAATTACTCCTCAAGGAAAATCTGCTATATTTGAAGGTGTAGAATTACTTTCAGGTGCACCTGTATACGCAACAGACTTAAGAGCAGGTGCAGCGCTTATTATAGCTGGAATTATTGCTGATGGTGAAACTGAATTATATAATTTACATCATATTGATCGTGGATATGAGAATATAGAAGAAAAATTTAGAAAACTTGGTGCTGATATAAAAAGAGTAACAGAATAATAGATAATAGCAAAGGATGAAAGAAATGTTTAGGTTTTGTAGCTTATATAGTGGTAGTACAGGTAATAGTTTATTTGTAGAAACAAACAATACAAAAATTTTAGTAGATACTGGTGAAAGTTGTAAAAAAATAGTAGAAGCCTTATCTAATATAGATATATCGATAAATTCTATTGATGGTATTATTATAACACACGAGCATATTGATCATGTTAAAGGGCTTGGTACTATTTCTAAAAAATTTAATATACCTGTCTATGCTAATAGTAAAACATGGGATGCAATGCCTATGCAAAAAGACAAAATTGATGAAAAGAATATTCGAGTATTTAATGTACAAGAAGCTTTCGAAATAGGAGATTTAAAAATTAATCCTTTTAGTATTCCTCATGATGCCGCAAACCCTTGTGGTTTTAACATATATCATGAGGATAATAAAATAAGTATTGCAACAGATCTTGGACATGTAACTCCAGACATATTACACAATTTAGAAAATAGTTCTTTTATTTTACTTGAATCAAACTATGATTTAAATATATTAAAATGTTCCTCATATCCTTATCACTTAAAACAAAGAATATCTGGACCAAATGGACATTTATCTAATGATATTGCTGGAAAAACTATTACTCATCTTGCAAGTACTGGTTTAAAACAAGTAATGCTTGGACATTTAAGTAAAGAAAATAATTTTCCAGAACTTGCATATAAAACTGTTGCCGAAAGCTTATTAGAAAATAATTATGACGAATCCTCAATTAGGTTAAGTGTTGCAAAACGATTTACGCAAACACCTTTAATTGATTTAGTTTAGGAGATAACAAATGCTACATATTAATATTATTTGTATTGGTAAAATTAAAGAAACTTTCTTTAAAGATTCTATTGGAGAGTATAGCAAAAGACTATCAAAATATTGTAATCTAAAAATAATAGAATTACCTGACGAAAAAGTTCCTTTAAAAGTAAATGATAAGATTATTTCATCCATAAAAGAAAAAGAGTGTAATAATATACTCTCTAATCTACCTAAAGATAGTTACATAATTGCCTTAGATTTAAAAGGTAAACAATATTCTTCTGAAGAATTTGCAAATCATATAAGTGATATCTCTATTAATTTAAAAAGTAATATTACGTTTATTATTGGTGGTACTTTAGGTATTAGTTCAGAACTATTAAATATTTGTAATGAAAAAATATGTTTTTCCAAAATGACATTTCCACATCAGCTAATTAGAATCTTTTTATTAGAACAATTATTTAGATCTTTTAAAATATTAAATGGTGAAACATACCATAGATAATTTATATATAATGTATTGTAGAGGAAAATCTTTTAATTTTAAAAATTTCGGGGGCACGAAAAAGATATTATTTTTTTCCTCTACAAGATTAAAAACAACATTTATTTAATTTTTTTCTTTTTGAGAAATTTAGATATAATTTTTAGAACAATTTTTCTTATGATAAAATACATAGAAAAAAATAATAAGAATTTAAAAAACATATTTGACTTCCTTAGAAAAAAACTGTAAATACATACTACAATCTTTTTTTAAGAAAGTCAAGAAAAACTTCACGACATAATTCCCCAAATTATTACAGACGCAATGATTCCAACTATATCGGCTGCTAATGCTGCAATTAATACAAATCTTATTTTTTTAATCTTTATACAGCTTGTGTATACTGCAATTGTATAAAAAGTTGTTTCTGTCGAGCCCATAATTGTAGAAGCAATTAGTCCGTATCTTACTATCTACCCCATAGTTATTCATTATATCTGTTGCTATTGCCATAGATGCACTACCAGAAATTGGTCTTAATATGGCAAGAGGCATTACTTCACTTGGTATCTTTAATAAACTTGTAACTGGTTCAATAAAATTTATAATTAATGTTAATATTCCAGAACTTCTCAAGACTCCTATTGCAACAAATAACCCAAGTAATGTGGGAAATATATTAAAAACTATTTGTATTCCTTCTTTGGCTCCATCTACAAAAATATCATATACCTTTTTTTTCTCAGACACTCCTATTAGTACAATAATTAATATAACTATTGGAATTGCTGCACTAGATACATAATTTATTATATTCAAATATTACCACTCCTATCAAAATTTCTTCATTAATCTTTTTGTTACATAAACTGCCGTTACTGCAGCAAGTACCGTAACTATCCATACAGGAACTATAACTAAGCTAGGATTTTCTGATCCAAGTGATGTTCTTATTGCAATAACAGTTGTTGGAATTAATTGTAATGATGCAGTATTTAATACAATAAACATTATCATAGAATTAGATAATGTATCTTTTTTTACATTTTCCTTTTGTAATTCATTCATTGCTCTAATTCCAAGTGGTGTGGCAGCATTGCCAAGTCCTAAAATGTTTGCAATAATGTTCATTGATATTTCACTTTTTGCAGGACTATCTTTTCTTAATTCTGGAAATAGAAATTTCATAATAGGATTTAATAATTTCGTCAATTTGCTCATAAGACTTGTCTCTTGAACAATCTTCATTATTCCATTCCAAAGACACATCGTTCCCAAAAAAGTAATAGACAATTCGACAGCACTGCCTGCTGAATCAAAAATAGATTTATTAACTTCTTCAACATTTCCTACTAATATTGCATATACAAACGAAATAATAATAAAAACTGGCCATATTACATTTAGCATAAATCATCAATCCTCTCACTTTGTTTAATAATATTCCACCATCTATAATATTATTCTATATAATTAGTTTATAACATTGCTTTGTATATAGTTATTATACGGTATTAACATTTAGGACAAATCTACTATTCATACTTTATATTAAATTCATGCTAATTCTTTTTGAAATAATATCTTTATAAAAGTACGTATATCAAACATTGTTATGCTGATATGTGCTTTAAGTGAGCTGTGAATATTAACCAAAAAATTCCAGAAAAAGTAAAAAATTTTCGTTTCATATTGCCTTTTTCTAAGCCTTATGATATAATGTGAATATAAAAATATGTCGAAAAATGTAGATTTAAGGAGGTTATGACATGAAGTCAACAGGAATAGTTAGAAGAGTAGATGAATTAGGTAGAGTTGTTATTCCTATCGAATTAAGAAATAAATTTAATATTTCAGAAAAAGACCCTATTGAAATATATGTAGATGGTTCTTCAATTATATTAAAAAAATATGAACAAAATTGTATATTTTGCGGAAATACAAAGAAACTAATCGATTATAAAGGTAAATTAATTTGTAATAAATGTGCTAAACAATTATCTGATTTAAACTCTAAAGAATAAATAAAAAATGGAATGATGTGAATACCAAAAATCATTCCATTTTTTATTTTTGAAATTTATATAAACTGTTTATATATTTCGTTTTTATTAACTCCTTTATCCTTTGCTATCCTTTTTATTATCTCCTTTTTTTCAAGTCCCTGTTTTTCATATTCTATATATAATTCATTTACACTTAATTTCTCATCTGAATATTCATTTTCTATCTCTATAGGCTCTATTATAATTATAAATTCACCCTTTACATTTTCAATATTATCAATAATTTCTCTTATCTTTCCCCTTATAAAAGTTTCATGTATTTTAGTAATTTCTTTTGCTAAAACAATATTTACATTTCCTAAATATTTTAATATATCTTTAAGTGTATTTAATAGTTTATGTGGTGCTTCATATAAAATAATAGTATTTCTTTCTTTAATTAACTCATCAAATTTTGCTTTTCTATTTTTTTTATTAACAGGTAAAAAACCATAAAAAGAAAATTGTTTCGTACAAAACCCCGAAACTATTAATGCATTTATTAATGCACATGCTCCAGGTATTGGTATTATTTTTATATTATTTTCTATTGCTTGTTTTACAACTTCTTCACCAGGGTCTGAAATAGCAGGAGTTCCGGCATCTGTTACTAAAGCAACGTTATTTCCTTCTAATAATTTATCAATTAAAACTGTCGTTTTAAGATCCTCATTATGTCTATGATAACTAATTAACGTTTTTTTTATCTCTAAATGGTTTAATAATTTTAAAGTATGTCTTGTATCTTCAGCAGCTATAATATCTACACTTTTTAATACTTTTATAGCTCTTAATGTAATATCTTCTAAATTTCCAATTGGTGTTGCAACTAAATATAAATTTCCACTCATCTTATTCTCCTTATATATTATATAATTAATTTTATAAACTTATTTCACACAAACTAGTTTTTCAGATAAATCGCTATAGAAGAGTATGACTTTCTATACTATAACATTGCCTTTATAATAGTTTTTATTTGTATATCTATATATTTTTATTATAAATTTTCAATATCTCTTCTGTATATGAACCATCAATGTTATAAACATATAAAGGCTCCATAACTTTTAAAAATGGCTTTGCATTTTTTACAGCTTTTATAAGAATCATATTTGGTGCTTTATCTTTATTAGGATGTACAAATTTAATTTCTTTAGGCTCTAATTTATATTTTCTCAGGGCTTCTATTATATCAACTAATCTGTCTGGTCTATGTACCATATATAATTCCCCTTTGCTTTTTAACATTTTACTACTAATATTAATAAAATCATCTAAGCATGCTTCAACCTCATGTCTTGAAATCAGTTTTTTTTCGTTTTCATTTACTTTCCCAGTTTGCATTTTTTTATATGGTGGATTGGACACAACAACATCAAAATAATTACACTCTAATATTTTATCTATATCTTTTACATTACTATTTATGATTTTAAATTTATTTTCTAAATTGTTCAAAATAATACTTCTTTTTGCCATTTCAAAAACTTCTTTTTGTATCTCAACACCAGTTATTTCAGTTAAACTAGTTTTTGCACATAACAAAATAGAAATTATTCCAGTTCCGTGTTCCCAAGTCTAAAACTCTACTTCCCTTTTTTATGTTTTTAGAAAAGTCTGACAATAGCACACTATCAATTCCAAAACAAAATCCATCCTTATTTTGTATTATTTTATAATTACTTATTCCTAAGTCATCAATCCTTTCATTTTCTTTTAACTCCATATGTAACTTCCTTTAACATTTTTGCATATTATATCATATATTAAATTAGTTAACAATAAAAGAAGGTGTAAATATATGGATAGAAAAGAAAAAAATTCTAAAAAGAATACTATGAAAAATATAAATTTCTCACAAAAAAAAGAGAACACTGTGAATTCTCTTTTTGAAGTAGAACATTTTTTATGCAATGTTAAACATGCTTTAAAATGCATTAATTTATATAAATTTTTAAAATAATTACTCCTCTTTTGTAAATACCTTATCAAATTTTATCAGCTCATCTTTAAATGACATATCCTCCTTATTATCTATTAATATTTTAATTCCATTAATTTCTGTTAATTCAGTCAATGTATTTACAATAGAATATATAGTATTTTTTTCACTTTCTAAACCACCTTCATGATTTTCTATAAATTCTTTTGAAAAATCTATATACAATACATCCGAATTTAACTCTACTTTATTAACAGTTACATTACTTGGAATAACTGTTTTTAAACTACTATTCTTAGGTTCTTCCATTAATAACTTAATTAACAATTCGTATGGTTCATTTATTAATAATTTTACATCAACAAGTCTTGCTTCCGGCATTAATTTTTTTGTTTCTTTATTTTCATAATATAATGAAACCATAGTCTGTCTTAATTGTTCATCAGATATTTCCTCTTCTGGCAATATCTCTATTACTTCTTCTTTCTTATCCTTTACAAAGAATACACTTACAAGTCCCAATAGCAATCCACATAAAATAATTATAATGATTATCATTGTTTTTTTGTTTTTCATAATATCTCCTCCATCTTTTTTATTTAATCATATTATAGACAAGTTTATTTTAGAACAAGTATTTAAAACATCTATTTTTAAATCTTATTTTTCCATAATTTAAGCTACTTAAACGTTTGACAAAATGTCCATTTACATATAAAATTATAGTTAGATTTATAATCTTAAATATAAAGGAGACCTTAATATGAATAAAGTATTACATGTAGGACTAGACGTAGGTTCTACAACAGTAAAAATAATTGTAATGGATGATAATTTAAATATTATATATAGAGATTACCAAAGACATTTTTCAGATACTAAAAATACAGTATGCAATGTACTTGAAAACTTATTAGTTTCTTACCCAGATAACTTATTTACAATTGCATTAACAGGTTCTGGAGCAATGTCTGCTGCTAACTTTTTGGATTTACCCTTTATACAAGAAGTCGTTTCTTGTAAAAGAGCTGTAGAAAAATATATTCCTAAAACAGATGTAGTAATAGAACTTGGTGGAGAAGACGCAAAAATTATATATTTCGATAATTCTATTGAACAACGTATGAATGGAACTTGCGCAGGTGGAACTGGTGCATTTATAGATCAAATGGCTTCATTATTACATACAGATGCCTCTGGTCTTAATGAATTATCTAAAAATCACACTATGATATATCCAATCGCATCACGTTGTCGGAGTATTTGCTAAAACAGACATACAACCATTATTAAATGAAGGAGCAGCTAAAGAAGATATTGCAGTTTCTATTTTCCAAGCAGTTGTAAATCAAACTATAAGTGGACTTGCTTGTGGTAGACCTATTCGTGGGAATGTTGCGTTTTTAGGTGGTCCACTAAACTATTTATCAGAGTTACGTAATAGATTTATAGAAACTTTAAATTTAACTGATGATGAAATAATTATTCCAGAGGAAGCTCATTTATTAGTTGCCAAAGGTGCAGCTCTTGATTCATTAAATCAGACACCTATTTCTATAGAAAAATTGAAAAGTAAAATCGAAGTTTTACGTATTTCACACGATAACACAAGCAAACCTTTAAAACCATTATTTTCTATAGATGCAGATTATGAGGAATTTAAGGAAAGACATAGTAAGAATGCTGTAGAAAGAAAAGATTTAAAAGATTTTAGTGGAGATTGTTTTATTGGTATTGATGCTGGTTCAACAACAACTAAATTAGTAGTAATAGATTCTATGCGGAACTTTATTATATTCTCTATATGGAAGTAACGAAGGAAATCCGTTAAATAGTGTTATAAATATGCTAAAAAAATTATATTCAGATTTACCTGCTACTGCTAAAATCCGTTTTAGTGGTGTTACTGGATATGGAGAAAAATTAATACAAACAGCATTAAATATTGATTTAAATGAAATAGAAACAATAGCTCATTATACAGCTGCTAAGAAATTCACTCCAAACGTTACTAGTATTGTAGATATTGGCGGTCAAGATATGAAATACATTAAAATGAAAAATGGAGCTATAGATAATATTTTATTAAATGAAGCTTGTTCTTCAGGTTGTGGATCTTTTATAGAAACTTTCGCTAAAAGTCTAAATCTTTCTATAGAAGAATTTGTAAAATCTGCTATAGATTCTAGAAAACCTGTAGATTTAGGTTCTAGATGTACTGTATTTATGAATTCAAAAATCAAACAAGCTCAAAAAGAAGGATATTCAGTTGGAGATATCTCTGCTGGTCTTTCATATTCTGTAATAAAAAATGCTATACAAAAAGTAATGAAAGTAAGAGATACAGAAACACTCGGAGATTATATTGTTGTTCAAGGTGGAACATTCTATAATGATGCTGTACTTCGTGCCTTTGAACTAATTGTAGGTAAAAATGTTATACGTCCTGATATTTCTGGACTTATGGGAGCTTATGGAGTTGCTTTACTTGCTAAAGAACAATATGAGGCAAATCTTGATATGGAGTATATGTCTACAATATCAAAAATGGAAGATTTAGATAATTTAAAAATTACTACATCACATGTACGTTGTAATGGTTGTGAAAATCATTGTTTATTAACTATAAATAAATTTAGTAATGGAAGTAAATATATATCTGGAAATCGTTGCGAAAAAGGTGCAGGAAATATCACATCTAATACAGATTTGCCAAATTTAGTAAAATATAAATATGATAGACTTTTTAGTTATGAACCCCTACCTATAGACAAAGCTAATCGTGGAACTATCGGTATCCCTAGAGTTCTAAATATGTATGAAGATTATCCTTTCTGGTTCACATTTTTAACTAATTTAGGTTTTAGAGTAATATTATCTGAAAATAGTAACAGAGCAACATATGAAAAAGGTATAGAGTCAATGCCATCTGAGTCTGTTTGCTTCCCAGCTAAGTTATCTCATGGCCATATTATGAGTTTAATAAACTCTGGAATAAAAACAATATTTTATCCTTGTGTACCATATTCTAGAAAAGAATATCAAAAGGCTGATAATCATTATAACTGTCCTATTGTTATTTCTTATTCAGAAGTACTTAAAAATAATGTAGAAGAATTAAAAGAAAAAGATATAAAATTTATTAATCCATTCTTACCTTTTGACAGCAAAAAATTAGCACAAACAATTTTGGATTTACCAGAATTTAATGAATATAATTTTACTAAAAAAGAATTATTAATTGCTGCCAAAAAAGCAGAAGAAGAATATCAAAACTTTAAAAATGATATTCGAAAAAAAGGTGAAGAGACATTAAAATATATTAACGATAATAAATTACATGGTATAGTACTTGCAGGTCGTCCTTATCACACAGACCCTGAAGTAAATCATGGAATTGACACATTAATCACAACACTTGGATTATGTGTACTAACAGAAGATAGTATTTCTCATTTAACAGAAGCAAAAAGACCATTAAGAGTTGTTGACCAATGGGCCTTTCATGCCAGACTATATGCTGCCGCAGACTTTGTAGGAAAACATGATAATTTGGAATTAGTACAACTTAACTCCTTTGGTTGTGGTGTAGATGCAGTAACTACAGATCAAGTTGAAGAAATATTATCTAGTTTCGGGAAAATGTATACATTAATAAAAATTGATGAAATAAACAATTTAGGAGCAGTAAGAATCCGTATTCGTTCTTTACTTGCTAGTATGAAAAAAAGAGAATCTTTAAATCTACTAGAAAAAACATCTGGAGACTATGAATGTAATAAAGTTGTATTTACTAAAGATATGAAAAAAGACTATACTATTTTAATACCACAAATGGCTCCTATACATTTTGAATTACTAGAATCTGCAGTAAAATCATCTGGATATAAAGTAGAACTCCTTAGTAAATGCACAGATCATACTGTCGAAACTGGTTTAAAATATGTAAATAATGATGCATGTTATCCTTCTATATTAACAACTGGTCAATTTATTGAAGCACTTCAATCTGGAAAATATGATATTAATAAAACAGCTCTAATAATGTCACAAACCGGTGGTGGTTGTAGAGCAACAAATTATATTGGATTCATAAGAAAAGCATTAAAAGATGCTGGATTTGAAAACGTACCTGTTATTTCTTTCAATGTTGTAGGAATGGAAAAGATGCCGGGATTTAAAATAACACTACCTTTAATAGAAAGACTACTAAAAATGGTTGTTTATGCAGATTTACTACAAAAACTATTAACTAAAAATAGAGCATATGAAATAAATAAAGGAGAAACAGAAAAAATATATAATGAATGGATGTCTAAATGTAAACAATTATTAGAAAAATCTACTCTAAAACAATTTAAGCAAAGTATTTATGATATGGTGAATGACTTTGAAAGAATTGAATTAGATACATCTATAAAAAAACCTAAAGTAGGTGTTGTTGGTGAAGTTTTAATAAAATACCATCCTTTTGGTAATAACTTTGTTGTTAATAAATTAGAAGAAGAAGGCGCAGAAGTAATTCTTCCAGATTTTATGGGATTTGTTAAATTTATTGCTACACATAAAATTACATTTAATCAACTAATAAAAACAGATAAAATGAAAGCCAAATTATTTAAAACTGCAATAAAATTAATTGATATCTTAGAAAAAGATTCACGTATAGCCTTATCTAATTCAAAAAAGGGGTATTTACTACCTTGTGACATATGGGAATTAGAAGATAAAGTAAAAGATATCTTATCAATTGGAAATCAAACAGGTGAAGGATGGTTTTTAACGGCAGAAATGATAGAATATATAGAAAACGGTATTCCAAATATTGTATGTGTTCAACCTTTTGCATGTTTACCAAATCATGTCGTAGGAAAAGGAGTTATAAAAACAATTAGAAATAAATATCCAGATGCAAATATATCTCCTATAGATTATGACCCTGGCGCTAGCGAAGCAAACCAAACTAATAGATTAAAACTGTTAATAACTGTTGCAAAAGATAATTTAGAACGTCAAGAAAAAGAGAAAAAAAGAGTATTAAAAGAAAATGAAACAGACGAAGTATCAGATAACCAAACTATTAAAAAATAATGAAATAGCAGAGTACCTCAAAATACTCTGCTATTTCATTATTTTATCAAATTATAGTTTAAAAATATCTTTAACATTTTAGCTAACTTCAAATTAAACTTGATATAATAATAAACTTTTTAAAATCAAATATTTACTGCTTTTATTTTTATAAAGTTCTAATTATAGTTTTATAATATTTTTTCGTTTGTTAATTAATTATATAATATTCTTTTTAGTTTGTTTTATTAATTTTACTAATTTTTTATTCATATTTTAATCTATTTGTTTTTTATTAACTAATTTAACATTCCGTATTAACTTTTCTTGTATATATTTTTTACCGCACTTATATCCAAGTTCATATAAATAATCTATCTTTTTAAAATCTAATAAGGAAACATCTATGGTATTAATATCAATTAAATAATCTGCCCCTTCTAACTCATACGCTGATAACTCATGACATAGTATATCTAATGAATTATCTATAACATCAATTATATTTTTTTCATTTTTAATTTTTTTGTCTTTAGAAAATACTACACTAATAACTTTATCCACATCAATTTTCTTTAATTCTTTCCAAGGAATATTTTCTCTAATTCCTCCATCTATTAATTCCGTAGATTTATATTTATATGGTGAAAAAACTCCTGGATAACCACAACTTGCTCTAACTGCTTTCCATATTTCTATATCATTAATATAAATTATTTTATCAGAATAATTTCTTTTATCATTATTACAAGAAGAAAAAATATATATTTCTCCATTATTTAAATCTACACTTGGTATTAATAAACATTTTTTTACTTCTGAAATATTCTCTATATTCTTTTCTTTACACGTCTTCTCCATTATTTTTTCTAATTTTTTTCCACTATTTAGCCCATCCATTGTGAATTTATTTTTAATAAAAATATCAAGAATACTCTTTAAAATATTTCCTAAGTCAAAAAGTTTAATTTGTCTACAATATTTTTTAAATATATTATAAATCTCATCAGCAGAATATCCTATAGCATATAACGACGCCACTATACTCCCTGACGAAGTTCCAGATATATAATCAAACTCTATCCTTTGTTCTTCAAATGCTTTTAGTACACCAATATGTGCTGCCCCTTTTACTCCTCCTCCGTGATAGACATAATCCAAAATTCATAACATCCCCCTAATTTTATTAATATTTATTATTAATAAAATTTATTACTAATAAATTTTTAAATGCTTATTTCCCTAAAAAAATATCCTTTACTTATTTTTATGCACAATATTTTTACTATATTAATAATTATTTGTTTTATTAATGTAGATATTGTATAATAAATATAAAAATATATTTAAGGAGTTGAATTAAATGCTAAACTTACCAACGGAATTCAAAAATAAAGTCATTAATAGATATAGCTCATCTGGAAATGAATGGTTAATTAATATAGATTCAATTATAAATAAATATATAAAAATGTTCCAATTAACAGATTTAAAACTAATAGAGAATTTAACTATGAATATAGTATTAACAGCTAATTCAGAGAAATATGGTGATGTTATTCTTAAGCTTCTCTCTCCAAGCAAAAATTCTATAGATGAAATTAAATTTGTAAAATACTGTTCATCTAATTACATGGTAAAATGTTATTTTTATGATATTAAAGATAGAATTATGATTTTAGAAAAAATTAAGCCAGGATACTGTTTAAATACATTGGAAAATAGAGAAAAAAGGATAAAAGTTTTTTGTGACATAGTTAACAATTTTACTACATCAAACTTGTATCTAAAAAATTTTAAAACTTATGATAATATGTTAATAGAAAAAATAAATGACGCTAAACACAATATAAACATTAATTCTGATATAATTTGCAAGCTTTTTAAAGCACAAGAAATATATAAAGAAATAAGTAATATGAATTTACCTAAATATGTTTTACATGATGACTTACAACATAGGAATATACTTAAATGTGAAAATGGATGGAAAGTAATAGATCCTCATGGAATAGTTGGAGAAAAAGTATTAGAAACATCTCATTTTATAAGAGCAGAATTAGAATTAATAGATGGAAATACAAAACACTTAAATGAATTGGTACATTCTGTATCAAAATATATTAACGAAGATATTTCTCTTGTATATAAAGCATTATATATTACAATAATTACTAAACTTATCTTTTTTATAAAGGATGGCTACAGCTCAGACTATATCAAATATAATCTAAATCTGTGTAATACATTAATAAAATACATTGATTAAATATTAATATCAGCAATTATATAAATGTCTATTGTATAATAAAAAAATAATGGTAGTATTAAAATCCCTATTTTTATATAATTATTATTTTTGACTTATAACTAACATATATATATATTGTTAAAAATCTTACACATATAATTATTTATATAAAAAAGACAACAGAATAAGCTCTTCTATTGTCTTCTTTTTTGGCGGAGAATGAGGGATTTGAACCCTCGCGGCCCTAAACGAACCCTAACAGTTTAGCAAACTGTCCCCTTCAACCACTTGGGTAATTCTCCTTATATTTTAATACGGAAGTTAGAATTTTCTATACCAACTTCCGAATATTGTTTGGCGGAGAGGGTGGGATTCGAACCCACGGTAGGCTACAAACCTACGCCAATTTTCAAGACTGGTGCCATAAACCAACTCGACCACCTCTCCAAATATACAACACATATATATTAGCACATTATTAACCTAATTGTCAATAGTAATCTTTAATAAATTATATTTTTTTATTTTATACGTTCTTTCATATATTATTCTTTACATATATTTGTATTTTATAACAAAAACATTAAAAAGTATATTAATTTTTATTAATATACTTTTTAATAATTATTATTTTTGTAAAGCTTCATTTAAAGCTATAGTTTCTTCTTCAGATAGCCTATATTCCGATTTTCCATTCTCAATTGATTTAGCATATATATTAGAAGTTTCTCTTGAATATATTCCATTTAAAATGATTCCTGTATTATTTTTATTTAATATAGCCAAAGCAAAACTAAGATCACTTCCTGTATCCTTAAATGCATTATATCTAATAAATCCAATTTTTTGCATACAACCGTTTGTTTTTTCTTCTAATTTTTCCATATACTTTTTTATTTCTTTATTAATTAATTCTACATCTTCTATCTTTTTATTATTCTCATTTAATAATTCCAAAATATCTCTTCCATTACCTACTTTTTTCATTATTAGTTCATTATTCTTTTTATATTTTTGTAACTTTATATAACTGTTAAAATATAATATAAAAATCATTATATTTATAAAAAATAAAATAATCGTAATATAACTATTATTTAAAAAATTATTAATAATATCCATAAAAATCCTTTCTGATCTGTTAATTAAATCTATTTAATTAAATCTAATATTCTCTCTAAATCTTCATTTGAAGCATATTCAATAATAATTTTTCCTTTTCTCTTTCCAGCATTTAATTTTACTGGTGATCCAAAAAATCCGCTAAATGATTCTTCTATATCTTTAAAAATAGCTTCATATTTTTGATCTTTTTTCTTTAACTGTTTTGTATTTTTTACTTTTCTCTCTATATCTCTTACACTATCACCTGTTTTTATAATCTGTAGAGCCATTTCATATTGTTTTTCTCCATCTACTATAGACATTAAAGATCTACAATGTCCTTCTGTTAGTTTACCCTCTAATGCTAAATCTATAACTCTTTGATCTAAATTTAAAATTCTAACAGTATTTGCAACAGCACTTCTACTAATACCTATAGCATCAGATAATTGCATTTGAGTCATACCATATTCGTCCATTAATTGTTTGAATCCTTTAGCTTTTTCTATAGGATTTAAATCTTGCCTTTGAATATTTTCTATTAAAGCAATTTCCTTATTTTTTCTTTCGTCCTCTTCTCTAATGATACATGGAACCTCAACTAATCCAGCCTTTTTTGAAGCTCTCCATCTTCTCTCTCCAGCAATTATCTGATAATAGTCTTCTTTTTTAGTAACAACAATTGGTTGAATTAAACCATATCTCTTAATAGATTCTGCTAGTTCCCCAATACTTTCTTCATCAAAAATTCTCCTTGGTTGATCTCTATTAGGCTCTATATTTATTAATTTTATTTTTTGTATTGCTTCATTATCACTTTGTAATATCTCTTCTTCTTCTTTTTCAATTATAGGGGTATCTGCAAATAATGCATTTAACCCTTTTCCAAGACCTGTTTTTTTATTCATTTTAATCCTCCTTGCAATTTACATTATCTCTGTGTTATTCTTTCATATGTTTTGCCTTCTGTTCAGTATCATTAATTTTCAAAAACTCTTTTGCTAACTTTTCATAACATTTAGCACCTTTAGATCTTTTATCATATAATGTAATTGGCATTCCATAACTTGGTGCTTCACTTAACTTAATATTTCTTGGTATAACTACTTTGTAAACCTTATCTTCAAAGTATCTCTTTACTTCCTTAACAACTTGATTAGATAAATTAGTTCTAGCATCATACATTGTTAATAGTGCTCCTTCTATATACAAACTTTTGTTCAAATGTTTCTTTACTAAATTTATTGTATTAATTAATTGACCTAATCCTTCAAGCGCATAATATTCACATTGTACAGGAATAAGTACACTATCTGAAGCTGTAAATGCGTTTAGTGTTACTAAACCTAATGACGGAGGACAATCTATAATTATATAATCATATTTGTCTTTAATTTTATCCAATTTATCTTTTAATCTTTTTTCTCTTTCTTCCATATCTACCAATTCAACTTCTGCACCTGCTAAATTTATATTAGAAGGACAAACATCTAAATTATCTATCTCCGTTTTCTGAATTGTATTTTCAATTTCAACTTCATCTATTATCACATCATATACTGAAAACTTTACATTTTTGTCTATTCCTAGACCACTTGTCCCATTTCCTTGTGGATCCATATCAATCATTAAAACTTTTTTCCCTTTTTTAGCTAAAATAGCACTCAAACTCACTGAGGTAGTAGTTTTTCCTACTCCTCCCTTTTGATTTGCTACAGATATAATTTTTCCCAATTTCATTTCCTCCATTACCAAATTTGATATAATAATGATATAAAAATATATTAAATATGTCAATGAATTTTAACAACATTTTATTAATAATTTTATTATATCATAACTATTTAGACTTTATTTTATTTCTACTTAGTAAAATAGTGTATTTATAAAAATTTTTACCGTATCTTAGAGCATATTTATCTGCATCGTAATTTTTATAAATACACTATTTCGTGAAAATTAGCATCAAATTAATAAAAGTGCAAATGTCAAATTGTATTTACTAATTTATAATGGTTCTTTTTTTGGAACTCCTGCCTTTCTTGGATATTTATTTGGTGTTTCTTTTATTTTATTAACAATAATTATATTTCTTTGTATTTCTGTATATGGCAAAAATATTTTTTCTATATTATTAATTTTCCCACCTAATTCATTTAATGCTTTACTTGAATTTTCTATTTCTTCAATATTTGATCCTTTCATTGATATAGTCTTACCATTTACTTTATTAAATGGTAACATATATTCTAATAAAATGTTAAATGGAGCCACTGCTCTTGAAGTAACAATATCGTATTTTTCTCTATGCGTTTTTAATTTTGCGATATCCTCTGCTCTGCCATGTATTGTTATAACATTATCTAATTCCAATTTCTGAATAATAATATTTAAAAAGTTAATCCTTTTATTTAATGAGTCTAATAGAGTAATATTAATATTATTATTTAATATTGCAATAGGTATTCCAGGAAAACCTGCACCTGTTCCAATATCTATCAAATTTTTAGCATCTTTTATATACTTTTGTATAGTTAATGAATCAATAAAATGTTTTAAAATTATTTCATCTTCATCTTCAATTGCTGTTAAATTTATTTTCTTATTCCATTCTAATAATGTCTTCATGTATATATAAAACTTTTCTATTTGATTCTCTGTCATTTTAATATTAATATTATCACTTAAATTTTTAATTTTTATGTAAAAATCTTCTTTTATCATATATCCTCCTATTTATTCTGCTCTAAATATATTAATAAAACTGATATATCAGCAGGCGAAACTCCTGATATTCTTGAAGCTTGTCCAACTGAACTTGGCTTTATTTTATCTAATTTTTGTCTAGCTTCTATTCTTAAACCTTTAATATTATTATAATTAATATCTTCTTTAAGTAGCTTCTTCTCAAGTTTTTTAAATTTTTCTACCTGAGCTTCTTGTAATTTTATATATCCTTCATATTTTATTTGTATCTCTACCTGTTTTTTCTCTACTTCTGATAGTTCTGGTCTATCATTATCAATTTCTCTTAGATTTTCATATGTTAATTCTGTTCTTTTTAGTAAATCAGACATTTTAACACCAGTTGTTATTTCAGATGAATTATATTTTTTTAATAATTTATTAACATTCTCTGTTGGTTTAACTATTAAAGAACTTATTCTATTAATTTCATTATATATATTTTCTCTTTTTCTTAAAAACTTTTCATATCTCTCATTTGATATTAATCCAACCTTGTGACCAATCTCAGTAAGCCTTAAGTCTGCGTTATCCTGTCTTAATAATAACCTATATTCTGCTCTAGAGGTCATCATTCTATATGGTTCATTAGTTCCTTTTGTTACAATATCATCAATCAAAACGCCTATATATGCTTGTGATCTATCTAAAATAATAGGTTCTTTGTTCTTTAACTTCATAACTGAATTAATACCTGCTATAATACCTTGTGATGCTGCTTCTTCATATCCTGATGTACCATTTATTTGTCCTGCAAAAAACATTCCTTCTATATTTTTATGCTCTAGTGATAATTTTAATTCTGATGGTTCAATACAATCATATTCAATTGCGTATGCAGGTCTTGTAAATTCTGCATTTTCTAAACCTGCCAATGTCCTATACATTGCAATCTGTACGTCTTCTGGTAAAGAAGAACTCATTCCTTGTACATACATCTCATCAGTATCTACTCCCATTGGTTCAATAAAAACTTGATGTCTCTCTTTATCGCTAAATCTAACAACCTTATCCTCTATAGAAGGACAATATCTTGGTCCTGTTCCTTCTATTTTACCTGCATATAATGGTGACCTATGTAAATTCTCTCTAATAATTTCATGTGTTTTTGAATTTGTATATGTTAAATAACATGGTAACTGTTTAATATTTTTATCAATTGAATCCTCGAATGAAAATGCTTCTATATCTTCATCTCCATTTTGTATTTCCATTTTCGAAAAATCAATACTATTTTTATTTATTCTAGCAGGTGTACCAGTTTTAAATCTTATCAAATTTATTCCTAAACTTTTTAATTTATCAGATAATTTTATAGAAGGAAATACACCATCTGGTCCACTTTCAAAAGAATTATCACCAATAAATATCTTTCCCTTTAAATAAGTGCCTGTTGCTAATATTACAGCATCAACTTCATAAATAGCACCTACGTTTGTTGTTACTGACTTTATTTTACCATTTTCAACTTCTATGTCAACAATCTCTGCTTGCTTCAAATATAGATTCTCCTGTTTTTCAAGAGTATGTTTCATTTCCATTTGATATCTTTTTCTATCAGCTTGCGCTCTTAATGAGTATACTGCTGGTCCTTTTGATTTGTTAAGCATTTTTAATTGAGTAAATGTTTTATCAATATTTTTACCCATTTCTCCACCAAGAGCATCTATCTCTCTTACTAAATGTCCTTTGCTACTTCCTCCTATATGAGGATTACATGGCATATTAGCAACAGCCTC
>ULZB01027581.1_pt1 | contig 60420 bp, 82 predicted proteins | sample 1962691 | NCBI WGS metagenome assembly ULZB01 (sample SAMEA4835878, study PRJEB28245) | human gut metagenome | biome: gut microbiome; material: fecal sample | place: Denmark | collected 2008 | reverse complement strand
AAGAGCGTGATCAGGGTGTATATGCGTATTGCACATTTAACGACACTGAAGCTGGACAGAATGCAAAGCTTTTAGTTCAGCATGGCGACGTAACAGCATTGTCTATCTATGCTAATCAGCTTAAGCAGCAGGGTGGCGATGTATTACATGGCGCTATTCGTGAAGTTAGTCTTGTTCTCGCCGGAGCAAATCCTGGCGCATACATAGACGCTGTAATGAGTCATGGTGAAGAATCAGACGAAGAAGCCATTATTTATACTGGCGAAGAGCTTGATCTTTCACACTCTGATGATGACAAGAAACCAGACGAAACCAAAAAAGAAGCCGCAAAGGAGGAAAAACCAGTGGCAGAAGAAAATAAGGAAAAGACCGTACAGGACGTATTCGACGAATTCACGGATGAACAGAAGGATGTCGTATATGCAATGATCGGTATGGTACTTGAAGATAAAGATGCCGACAACGAAGATAATTCAGAAGGAGACGATGAAGACATGAAACACAACGTATTTGACAACGACGAAGTTTATCAGAAGAACGTTATCACACACGCTGATCAGGAAGGCATTATTGCTATGGCTAAGCAGAGCAATGTTGGTACATTCCAGAATGCTCTCGAAGCTTATGCAGATGATAATAATCTTCAGCACGATGCAATCAGCAGTGGTTTCAATCAGACAGGTGAAGGCAATGTTACAATGCTCTTCCCTGAGTATCAGGAAGTAAGACCGGGTGCTCCAGAACTCATTACTAATGATCAGGGCTGGATTTCACTCGTTATGAGCAAGGTACATAAGAGTCCTATCTCAAGAATCAGAACAAGTCAGGTTGACATTCGTAATATTGATACTCTCAGAGCAAAAGGTTATAAGAAGGGTAAGCAGAAGGCTCAGACAGGCAACTTTAAGCTTGTAAGAAGAACAACTGACCCTCAGACTGTTTATGTAAAGAATGCTCTTCACAGAGACGATATCATTGATATTACAGATTTCGATTATGTTCAGTATCTCTACAATATCGATAGAATGATGCTTAACGAGGAACTTGCTACAGCTATTATGCTCGGCGATGGCCGTGATGATGGTGATGAAGCTAAGATTGCCCCAGAGCATATTCGTCCAATTTGGCTCGATGATGATCTCTACACAATTCACGTTGATCTTGATATCGACGCTGCTAAGAAGGAGCTTCAGGGTACAAACACTGGCGCTAACTTCGGCGAGAACTATATCTATGCTGAGGCTATGATCAACACTGTTCTTTACTCAAGAGAAAACTATAAGGGTTCAGGCACACCGGATCTTTATTGCACACCACACATGCTTAATGTAATGCTTCTTGCTCGTGATATTAACGGTAGAAGAATTTACTCTTCAAAGGCAGAACTTGCTTCAGCACTTAATGTTGGCTCTATTATTACAGCAGAGCAGTTTGAAGGTAAGACAAGAAAGACTTCTGATGGTAACTCTAAGAAGCTTATTGCTATCATTGCAAACCTTTCAGACTATTCTCTTGGCGCTACAAAGGGTGGCGAAATCACTCACTTTACACAATTTGATATTGACTTCAACCAGGAGAAGTCATTGCTTGAAACAAGATGCTCAGGTGCTCTTACAAGAGTATACTCAGCTATCGCTATCGAAGAGCCGGTTAAGGCTAGCTCATCAGACTCTGGAGAGCAGGTAGCAGGCTAATTAAAGGAGAAATTTCAAAATGGCAAAATTTTATGGAAAGATAGGCTATGCTGAGACAGTGGAAACTAATCCGGGAGTATGGCAAGAACAGATTACTGAGCGTAGCTACTTTGGTGATTTAGGCCGTAATACTCGTATGTTACAATCTTCCAGCCAGCTCAATGACAATATTAATATCGCTAATGAAATTAGTATTGTCGCTGATCCATTTGCCAATCAGAATTTTCACTTAATGCGTTACGTCGAGTTTATGGGTGCTAAATGGAAGATAACAAATGTCGAAGTTAAGTACCCTAGACTCATACTGACTGTAGGGGGTGTGTATAATGGCGAGCAGGCTTGAATTGCAGACTAAACTCGAAGAGTTATTAGGTTCACGAAATGTATACTTTCAACCCCCTGCATCAGTAAAGATGCAATACCCAGCGATTGTATATGAGCTTGATGATATTAACAATAAATTTGCTAATGATTCAGTTTACAATCAATCACTAAAATACAAAATAACCGTGATGGATTTTAATCCTGATAGTGAAATAGTTAAAAGGGTTTCAAAACTTCCTCGATGCAGATTTAATCAACATTTCACATCAGATAATATTAATCACGATGTATTTACACTATATTTTTAAAAGGAGAATGAAACATGTCTAAACTTGTTTGGGATCAGACCGGTGAACGTCTTTATGAAGCCGGCGTTAAAATGGGCGTATTGTATCCACAGGCAACTGGCGGTACATACCCAAAAGGTGTAGCTTGGAATGGTCTTACATCAGTATCAGAAAGTCCAGAAGGTGCAGAGCCTGAACCGCTTTATGCTGATGATATTAAATACCTTAACCTCATGTCAGTTGAGGAATTTAAGGCTACTATTGAAGCTTACACTTATCCAGAAGAATTTGCAGAATGTGATGGCTCAAAGTCAATTGCAACTGGTGTAACTGTTGGTCAGCAGAAGCGTAAAGCATTTGGCCTCTGTTACAGAACAACTCTTGGTAATGATGTTGATGGTAATGATCACGGCTATAAGCTTCATATCGTTTACGGTGCTCTTGCGGCTCCATCAGAGAAAGCTTTCGAGACAATTAATGATAGTCCAGAAGCTGCTACTTTCTCTTGGGAAATCAGCACAACTCCAGTAGCTGTATCAAAAGAAGGTTGTCAGCCGACAGCATCAATTACAATTGATTCTACTAAAGCTGATCCTACTGCACTTAAGAAACTTGAAGATATTCTTTATGGCTCAGGAGATACAGAAGCAAGACTTCCTCTTCCTGATGAGATTACCACTCTCATGGCAGCAGCAGGCTAATCTTAAATAAACGTTTATATTTTCGGAGTCGTACTCAGTCTAGGCTGGCGGCTCCGTTTTCATTTGAAAGGAGAAAACTATTATGTTAAAAGAAACAATTACTTATACAGACTTCAACGGAAATGAACAAACAGAGGATGTTTATTTCAACCTCGCAAAACATGAATTAGCAGACATTGCTCTTGATTTGCCAGACGGCGTAATCGTTACAGATGAAAAGACTGGTGAAGTTAAAGAAAATCATGTTGTTGATAAACTCGGCGATAAAGGTATCTACAAATTTATCAAGGATGTTGTCAAGAAGGCTTACGGTGTTAAAAGCGCTGACGGTAGAAGATTTATTAAATCTGATGAACTCACTTTGGAATTTACTCAAACTCCAATGTATGATGCTATTCTCACTAAGCTCACAAGCGATGACAGTGCGGCTACAAAATTCATTACATCTGTTATTCCTGCCGATGCAGCTAAGGATATACCAAGCCTTAAAGTTAAAGAATAAAATTGAAAATTAGGAGGGTCGAGTAATGCTTCAAATAACTGTTCCCGCTACAGAAGAATGGGACGAGTCTAAACAGGAATTTGTGTATACAAAAGAAACGACATTACAGCTTGAGCATTCACTCGTCTCTCTTTCAAAATGGGAATCTAAATGGTGTAAGCCGTTTCTTTCAGACGAAGACTTAACCGAAGAAGAAACCATTGATTATATAAAGTGTATGACAATTACACAAAATGTTAATCCAGAGGTGTATAAATGCCTCACACAAGAAAACATATATCAAGTTCGTGATTATATTTCAGCTCCTATGACTGCTACTTATTTTTCAAAAGAGAGAAATAGTAGACCTAGTAGAGAAATAGTAACATCAGAACTTGTATATTATTGGATGATATCATTAAACATCCCATTTGAATGTCAGAAATGGCATCTCAATCGTCTACTTACTTTGATACGAGTATGCAATATTAAGAACAAACCAGCAAAGAAAATGAGTAGACGCGAAATTATGGAACGAAACACAGCGTTAAATGAATCTCGTAGAAAACAACTTAATACAAAAGGGTGAGTTATATGAGAAAAGGTATAGATGTATCCGCTTGGCAAGGAAAAGTCGATTGGGACAAAGTAAAGTCATCAGGTATTGATTTTGCTATTCTTCGTTGTGGTTATGGACATGACGACACGAAACAAGATGACAAATATTTTACTAGAAACGTAAAAGAGTGTAAAAGAGTCGGAATGCCTTACGGTGTCTATATTTATAGTTATGCAAAGAGCGTGAAAGACGCTGAATCGGAAGCAAAGCATGTGCTTCGTTTATTAAAAGGCTGCAAACCAGAGTATCCTATCTATTATGATCTAGAGGATGCGAATACTACTGGTAAATGTAGCAAAAAGCAGATTCTGCAAATAGCTAAAAGGTTTGTAGAGATTCTCGAATCTAAAGGTTATTGGGTAGGTATTTATGCTAGTAAACACTGGAATACTACATACCTTACTGATAAATGGTATAGCACCAAAGCTCGTTGGATCGCGCAATACGGCGATAAATGTTCCTATAAAGGAGAGTACGGGCTTTGGCAGTATTCTTGTGAAGGAAAAGTTAAGGGTATTAATGGTAGTGTAGATTTGAATTACGCTTACATAAATTATCCTAAACTTATTAAAGAGAAGAAAAAGAACGGCTTTTAAAGTCGTAGATATATAAGGGGTTTTCGTATGATAACGTTCAGACAAAAGGGTGACTTTTCTAAACTCACCAGTTTCTTAGAAAGAGCTAAGGAAGCTGTTCGTATCGGCGATCTCGACAAATATGGTCGAGAAGGAGTGGCCGCCCTTTCGTCTGCAACACCTGTACGGACGGGCTTGACAGCTAACTCCTGGTATTACGAGATAGAACATCAAAATGGATCTGTCTCGATAACATTTAATAACTCAAATGTTAATAAAGGAGTTCCAATTGCTATTATTTTACAGTATGGGCATGGAACTCGTAACGGAGGTTGGGTGCAGGGGCGAGATTATATCAATCCTGCTATCCAGCCTGTTTTTGATAGAATCGCAAACGAAGCATGGGAGGAGGTTACCAAGATATGAGTCAAGTAGTTGATAAAAGAGTCGTAGAGATGCAGTTCGACAATAGACAGTTTGAAAGTGGTGTTCAGACTTCTATGTCAACACTCGAAAAGCTTAAAAGAAGTTTAAATCTCGATGGTGCAGCTAAAGGTTTAGAGTCAGTTAATGCTGCTGCTAAAGATTGCGACATGTCAGGTATTGGAAAAGGTGTCGAAACTGTAAAAGCAAGATTCTCAGCTTTGCAAGTTGCTGGCGTGACCGCTCTCGCTAATATTGCAAATTCAGCTGTAAACGCTGGTAAAAGATTAGTTTCAGCATTTACGATTGATCCGATTAAAGATGGTTTTGCAGAGTATGAAACTCAGATGAATGCCGTTCAGACAATATTGGCCAACACACAATCTGAAGGTACAAACGTTAAAATCGTTAATAAGGCTTTAGATGAACTTAATACATATGCGGATAAGACCATTTATAACTTTACTGAAATGACTCGTAACATTGGTACCTTTACTGCTGCTGGCGTTAAACTTAAAACTTCAGTTAGTGCTATCAAAGGTATTGCCAACCTTGCAGCTGTTTCTGGTTCGAACTCTCAGCAAGCTTCAACAGCAATGTATCAATTATCGCAGGCTATCGCTTCAGGTTCTGTTAAGCTTCAGGACTGGAATTCAGTAGTTAATGCTGGTATGGGCGGTAAAGTATTTCAGGATGCTCTTGTACGAACATCTGAGCATTTAAAAACAGGCGCAAAATCGGCCATTAGTGCTAAAGGTTCATTTAGAGAGTCACTAAGAACAGGTTGGCTAACAACAGAAGTTCTTACACAAACTCTTGATCAATTCTCAACTGCCGCAGATACAGAAAAAGAGTACGAAGCAGCAGTAGCAAAGTTTGTGAAACAGGGATATTCAAAGGAACAAGCTAAGCAGATGGCTGATATGGCTAGAACTGCTGGTGAAGCTGCAACTAAAGTTAAGACATTTACACAGTTGATGGATACATTAAAAGAAGCCGCTGGTTCTGGTTGGACTACAACTTGGCGATTAATAATCGGTGACTTCGAAGAGGCGAAAGGTCTTTGGACTGATGTATCAGACACATTGAGCGATATGATCAACAAATCATCAGACGCTCGTAATAAGATGGTCGAAGGCTGGGCTAAAGGCGGTGGTCGTGACGATCTTATTGAATCCTTAACAAATGCTTTTGAAGGATTAATGAGCGTAATTAAGCCTATTAAAGAAGCATTCAGAGAGATATTTCCATCTGTTACATCTGAACAGTTAATAAAATTTACCGAAAATCTGAAAGCGCTTACAGAAAAAATGAAGCTAAGCGAAGAAAGAGCCGATAAAGTCAAAAGGATTTTTAAAGGTGTATTTGCTATTTTTGATATTGGTAAAAAAGCAATAGTAGCTCTTATAAAGCCATTTTATGAATTATCGCAGTCTAAAGGATTTAACAGTTTAGCAGATTCTTTGCTTGAAATACTAGCAACAGTTGGTGATTTCTTTACAACTTTAGATAATGGCTTTAATACTAGTGGTATCTCTGCATTTTTATCAAAAATTACCTCAGGATTTTCAAAAGTATCTTCTGTGATATCAACGTTTTTAGATTCAGCAGTTAGCGGTTTGAAAAATTTTGGTAATGTTCTATCAACAGTTGGTAAATGGATATCAACCACATTTACTAAAGTATGTAATGCTCTTAAACCTGTATTTACATGGATTAAAGATAAACTTTCTTCCGCCTTTACATGGATTAAAGAAAATGTATCCATAGGTGACATATTCGCTGGTTTAGCTGGTGGCGGAATATTTGTAGCATTTAAGAAATTAGCAGATCTTATAGGTAAAGTAAAAGATATAATTGATGGTTTATTTGATAAAGAAAAATCAGGAGGAATGTTAGATAATTTCTCTAATATTCTAGATTCAGTTCATAATTCATTAGAATCTTTTACTTCTGGCATCAAAATTGCTTCACTTGTAAGTATCACAGTTGCAGTAGGTATACTTTCTGCTGCACTTTCTTCTATAGCCAAACTTGATGTAAAAGATGTTGCTAAAGGTCTTGTAGGCATCGGCGCATTATTAGGCATGCTCAGTTTAAGCTTTAAGTCATTAACCAAGTCGTTAACAAAATTTGATTCTAAAGGCGTTGTTAAATCAGGACTTGCAATGATTGCAATGGCTGTTGCTATTAAAATATTAGCTAGTGCGTTAAAAGACATAGCCGAATTACGATTTAAGGATATAGTTAAAGGACTTGTCACCATTGGTGTTGCTTTAGCTGAACTTGTTGGAGCTTTGAAACTGATAGGTAAAACTAAAGTATCACTTAAATCAGTATTATCTATGATTATAATAGCTGAAAGTTGTAAAGTCCTTGCTGATGCACTAGCAGATATAGGTAAAATGTCTTGGTCTGAAATAGGTAGAGGATTAGCTGGAATGGGTGGCGCTTTAGCCGAAGTTTCAGCCGTTGCTGCTATTTTAGGTAAATTTGGAAAAGGCGGCTCTATTGTTGGCGCTATAGCTATTCTAATCATGGTACAGTCTTTGGATGAAATATCCGATGCGCTAAAGAACATAGGTTCTCTTTCATGGGAAGAAATAGGTAGAGGCTTAGCCGGTATGGGCGGTGCCTTAGCCGAATTAGGAGTCATTGCTGCTGTTTTAGGCAAATTTGGAGGAATGTCCAGTATAGCTGGGGCAATTTCTGTTGTAATTATGACTAAAGCATTGGAACCAATAGCAGATACATTAAGTCAAATAGGCTCATTTTCATGGGATACAATCATAAAAGGCTTAACAGGTATGGGCGTAGCTCTAGCAGAATTAGGCATAGTGGCAGGAGCTTTAGGTAAAATAGCTGGTTTCTCTGGCATATTGGGCTCTGTTTCAATATTGATTATGGTGCAGTCACTTCAACCAATAGCAGATACATTAAGCCAAATAGGAGCTCTTTCATGGGAAGAAATAGCTAGAGGCTTAGTTGGTATGGGAGGAGCACTAGTAGAATTAGGTGTAGTGGCAGGACTACTTGGTACACTTACAGGTTTATCGGGTCTTATTGGCGCTGCAACTATTCTTATTATGGTGCAATCATTGCAACCTATAGCTAATGCCTTAGCTCAAATAAGTATATTATCTTGGGGAGAAATAGCCAGAGGCTTAACCGGAATGGGAGGAGCCTTAGTAGAATTAGGCGTAGTGGCAGGTCTTTTAGGTAAACTTGCCGGATTCTCAGGTTTAATAGGCGCAACTTCGATCCTTATCATGGTTCAAGGTCTTGGCGATCTTGCTAATGCATTGATGAAATTCGGTACTATGTCATGGAAAGAAATAGCCAGAGGATTAGTCGGAATGGGTGGCGCTCTAACTGAATTAGCAGTCATTAGTGGATTGCTTGGAAATTTGGGAGGATTAGGCGCTGCTTTAGGAGCAGGAACAATACTACTGGCAGTCCAAGGACTTGGTGATCTTGCTGATGCATTAAAGAAATTTGGCGAAATGCCTTGGGATGAAATAGGTAGAGGTTTAACTGCTATGGGAGCAGCTTTAGGTGAAGTCGCTCTAGGATCACTTTTAAACACTTTATCAGGTTTGGGTGCTTTATCTATTTCAACAGTTGCGGAATCTTTAGGCATTTTAGCCGATTCAATTAAGAAATGGGCAGGCGTGACTATTCCTGAAAATTTGGGCTATCAATTGGGTGTATTAGCCGGAGGTATTATGACCTTTACATTTGATGGAGCTGGTGCAAACGCTATATCAACAGTTGCAGGTCCATTAGGCATCTTAGCAGACTCGGTAAAAAAATGGACTGGTGTTGTTGTTCCAGAAGGTATAGGAGCACAATTAAAGCAACTGGCAAATGGTGTAAAATCATTCACATTTGGCGGATTAGGTGCATCTTCTATAGCTACCGTTGCAGCGCCATTAGGTACATTGGCCAATTCAGTTAAGAAGTGGGCTGGCGTTACTATACCAGAAGGTTTAGAGTCAAAATTAAAATCCATATCTAATGGCGTAAAATCATTCACTTGGGCATTTGCCGGAGGCTGGTCACTAAGTGCAATAGTCGGTCCATTGGGTAAACTGCCTGATGCTATTAAGAAATGGAACGGAATCACGGTTCCTGATAATATAAGCAGTCAATTAAAATCTATATCTAATGGTGTAAAATCATTCACTTGGGCTTTTGCTGGTGGCTGGTCTATTGGCGAAATAATTGGTCCGCTTAGCAAATTACCAGATGCTATTAAGAAATGGAATGGCATTAAAGTACCAGAAGGCTTAGAAAAAAGTCTAAAGAGTATATCTAATGGCGTAAAATCATTCACATGGGCTTTTGTTGGAGGTATATCATTATCAACAATTGCTGGTCCGTTCAAGCAATTGGCAAGCGGAATCAGAACACTTTGCAGTGTTAAAATTCCAAAAGGTATAGGCGACAAACTCAAGTCTATAGCTGGTGGAATCAAGTCTTTTGCTGGTATTGGAGATATATCAGGTGCATCTGGTAGTATCAAATCCATTGCAAATTCGACTGTTAAACTTTCAGGAATAAACTTTAAATCTATAAGTTCTGGACTTAGTACATTAGTTTCAAGCCTTAAAAAACTTTCAGGCGTTACGATTAACACTAAATCATTAACTTCCGCAATGACAAGTATAGCTAATGCCGTTTCAAAAATGATGAAGACCATAAATTTGACTATCCGATCTGGTAAATCATCTATAACAGGAGCAATGAAAACCGCTATGTCTGGCGTACCTGGAGCAGTAAAGAACACTACAAATACTGTTAGGTCAGCTGCTAATGCATTAACATCATCTTTTGCTAAGGCAATTTCAGGTAAGAAGCAATCTGTAACATCAGCATTTAAAACTCTTGTTTCGGGAGCATCCGGTGCTGTTAAAAGCAAAAGATCTTCTATGGTATCGGCAGGTAAGAATTTAGGTTCTGGACTTGTACAGGGTATCAATGCAAAGCAACAGGCAGTATATAATGCTGCATTTAAGCTTGGTCAAAAAGCTGTACAGGGTGAAAAAGATGGACAGAAGTCAAATTCGCCATCTAAACTTACTATTCAAGCCGGTCATTGGTTTGGTGAAGGTCTTGTCATAGGTATTGGTCAGATGGGATCAAAAGTATATTCAGCTGGTTATGATGCTGGTGACACAGCAGTACAAGCTATGTCTGGTGCTATTGCTAGATTATCAGATGTCGTAGATAGTGATATCGATGCGCAGCCTACAATCAGACCGGTTCTTGATTTAAGCGATGTTAGATCTGGAGCTGGTACAATCAGCGATTTATTCAATAGAAAGCAGACTGTTGGAGTAACTTCTAATGTCAATGCTATAAGTTCTATGATGAGTCGCAGAAATCAAAATGTAGGAAATGTTGAAATCATAGAGGCTATTAATAAACTTCGTAAAGATGTAGGTAATATTGATGCTGCTTCATACACTATAGGTGGTATAACATATGATGACGGAAGCAGTATTTCAGAAGCTGTTAGATCACTTATAGATGCAGCAAGAATAGAAAGGAGGATGTAGAATTGGCAGAAATTTATACAGTCAAAAAAGGTGATACCTTATCACAAATATGCGAGAAGTATAAAACTAAATATGGTTACGGTTCTGGCTATGCTGAAACAACAAAATACATGAATGCGGTAGCAAAGCTTAATGATATCGATAATGTTAACCTTATTTACACAGGTCAAAAAATTGACATGGATGTAAAGAACAGTAAACCAGCAGCAAAGCCAGCTACATCCTCTAAACCTTCGATAAAACATTTTGGTCTTCAATCTGATACCGATAGAACGGTATTTGCTACTTGGCATTGGTCTAAAGATCATACTGATCATTATAAGTGTGCGTGGTACTACTGGGTGCCAGGCAATAATACTTGGTTTGAAGGAAGTATCTCAGATGTAACCAGTAAACAGAGTGTATATAATGCTCCAGCTAATGCTAGCTCAGTTAAGTTTAAAGTTAAACCTATTTCTAAGAAGCATAAAGTAAACAAAAAAGATGTTGTATATTGGACTGCGGACTATTCTAGTGAGAAAAAATATAGCTTTAACGCTAATCCACCATCTACGCCACCAGTACCAACTGTTGAAATAGATAAATACACGCTCACAGCAAGTATCGATAATTATGATGATGCATTAGCAAGTAAAGTATTCTTTGAAATAGTTAAAGATAATACTGTAAACTTTAGCAAAAGTGATGGACTATCTCGTACTAAAAATTCTGCATCATATTCGTGTAAGATTGAGGCTGGCGGTGAATACAAAGCTCGTTGTAGAGCTTACAATGAAAGGTCACAAGAGTATAGTGACTGGTCCGAGTATTCGAATAATGTTGGAACTATTCCGTCTACGCCTGGCGAAATAGAATATATTAAAGCTTTGTCGAAAACAGTATTACAACTTAAGTGGGGTAAAGCAACCAATGCCACAAGCTGCGAAGTAGAATATACAACAGATTCAAGGTATTTCGACAGTTCTAGTGCAGTTCAATCAGTAACCGTTAATTCTTTAGAATATTGTGAAGTAGTAGGCTTAGAGCCAGGTAACACCTATTACTTTAGAGTAAGAGCTGTAAATGAGAATGGTAAATCTGGATGGACTGGTGTAAAATCAGCTGTTTTAGGTCAAAAGCCAGCGGCACCTACTACATGGTCATCTACAACAACTGCAATTACTGGCGAACCCTTAACTCTGTATTGGATTCACAATGCAAAAGATGGATCTAAACAAAAATATGCAGAAATAGAGTTGACTATTGATGGAGTCACACAAACAATAAATCCTCCATTTGATGCGGTATCAGATGATGACGAAGAAAAGACATATTCATATCCTATCAACACCTCGGTGTATGTCGAAGGCACAAAAATATTATGGCGTGTCAGAACTGCCGGTATAACTGGTGAATATGGTGATTGGTCTGCACAAAGAACGGTCGACATTTATGCTCCTCCAACATTAACAATCAAAATGACCAATACAGCAGGAGAAGAAATTAGTTCGCTTAGATCTTTTCCTTTTTATATTTCTGGTATTGCAGGTCCTCGTACCCAAGCTCCTATTGGATATAATTTAGAGATTGTATCAAACGAGCAATATGAGACTGTTGATCAAATCGGAAATCAAACAATCATAAACGAAGGGGAAACTGTATATTCTAAGCAATTTGATACGAAGGAAACTTTGTTAGTCGAACTATCAGCACATAATATAGATCTCGAAAATAATGTGACATATACCGTCAATTGTACAGTATCTATGAATTCTGGCTTATCTGCGTCTGCATCATTGGAATTTACAGTATATTGGGCTGATGAAACGTATGGTCCAAATGCAGAAATAGCTTATGATCCTGACACTTTAACCGCTTCTATAAGACCTTATTGTGAAGAGGAAACTATAGAGGTAGATGATAAAGGAAATGAGACTATTACAACTAATCTTGTTCCTAATATTACGCTATCTGTTTACAGACGTGAATATGATGGTAAATTCGTAGAATTAGCTACAGGATTATCTAATACTAAAAGCACATTTACTACCGATCCTCATCCAGCTTTAGACTATGCTAGATATAGAATCGTAGCTATAGCTAATGATACTGGTGCTGTTAGTTTTTATGATGTCCCAGGTTACCCTACAGGTGAAAATGCAGTTATTATTCAGTGGAATGAAGCCTGGTCAAATTTTGATACAAACAATGAAGATGCGTTGGAAAATCAACCATGGTCTGGATCATTATTAAAACTTCCATATAATATTGATGTGTCTGATAGTAACAAACCAGATGTTGAATTGATTGAATATATCGGTCGTCCTCATCCAGTTAGCTATTACGGTACACAGCTAGGTACAACCTCGACTTGGAATGTCGAAGTACCTAAAGACGATATTAATACATTATATGCTTTACGCCGCCTGTCTATATGGATGGGCGATGTTTATGTTAGAGAGCCATCAGGTAGCGGATATTGGGCAAATGTTACAGTATCGTTTAGTCAAAAGCATTGCGCTGTTACTATACCGGTTACTCTTAATGTAACTAGAGTAGAGGGAGGAGCTTAATATGATTGATTGGACATCGACTATGCAACAAACATTCGAATATTATATAGTAGATCCTGGCACTTGGTGCGACGATAAAAGGCTAGATAATGTTCGTTCGTGCACTATAACTAGAGATTCCGATGCTGATACATTAGGTTCCGCTACTATTGATGTTGATAACATGACGGGAGAATCTTATATAAGAGCGTATCTCATAGCAATTCAAAATGGTGTTAAATATAGGATTCCTTTAGGTACATTTCTTGTGCAGACACCATCATCAAAGTATAGCGGAGCATTACGTAGCGTATCAATGCAGGCGTATACTCCTTTATTGGAACTTAAGGAATCGCAACCGCCTCTTGGCTTTTATATTCCGAAAGATACGAATATTATGCAATATGCATATATGATGACCAGAGAACATGTTAGAGCTCCAGTTGTTAAGGGTTCTAATGACACTAATGTGTATGCTGATTTTGTAGCATCAACTGATGATAATTGGTTGACATTCCTACAAGATCTTATAGCAAATATTAAATATCGTTTTGATCTTGATGAAATGGGCCGTATTCTATTTGCTCCTAAGCAGGAAACGGCCTCTTTACAGCCTGTTTGGACATATAATGATGACAATAGTTCGATTATATATCCAGAATTGACCATGGAACATGATTTATACGGAATCCCTAATGTTGTAGAGGTCATATATTCTTCTAATAGTGGAGATTACTATTATACAAGAGTTGTTAATGACGATGCTAATAGCTTAACGTCTACTGTTAATCGTGGACGAGAAATAGTCCATCGAGTTACTGATTTAAGTGCAATCGGAAATCCGACACATCATCAAATAGATGATTACGCTAAACAGCTCCTTAGAGAATTGTCATCTATAGAATATTCTATAACATATACTCATGGTTATTGCCCTGTTCGATTAGGTGATTGTATTCGACTTAATTATTCAAGAGCAGGTCTGACCAATATTAAGGCTAAGGTCGTTAGTCAATCTATCAAATGCGAACCAGGCTGTCCTGTAACTGAAAAAGCAGTCTTTACTGTTGATTTATGGAGGTGATATATTATGGGTTTGTCCAGTGATTTGATATCTCAATTCGTAAAAATCACAAATGATACCAATAAGTCTAAAAAAGAAACGACCGCATACGGAACAGCTGTATCTTACAACGGAGATATGTGGGTACGTCTCGACGGATCAGACTTATTAACCCCTATGACAAAAACTGTCGGCGTTAAAGATGGAGATCGTGTAACGATAACTATCAAAGATCATGCAGCGACAGTAAATGGCAATATATCATCTCCGTCAGCAAGTAGCAGCGAGTTAAAAGCAATAGATAGCAAAGTAGGCGAATTTGTAACTGTTACCACTGAAGAACTTATAGCTCAAAGCGCTAAAATCGAAGATCTTACAGCTGATAATGTAACTATCAATGAAAAGTTAACGGCCAACGAAGGTTATATTTCAAAACTTCAAGCGGAAAATGTAACTATTAATAAAAAATTAACAGCCAATGAAGCTGATGTAAAAAAGCTCACCGCTGATTATGCTGAAATTAATAGCTTAGTTGCTAAAAAAGCATCTATAGAAGATCTTGAAGCGACTAATGCGAGTATTCATAATTTGGCGGCAGACTATGGTAATTATAAAGATTTAATTACTGATAAATTTGTAGCATATGATGCGACTATAAAAAAGTTAGATGCTGACAAAGCTAACATCGTAGACTTAAATGCGGCAACTGCTGAAATAGATAAGCTTTTAGCTAAGAAAGCGTCTATCGATGATTTAGATGCAACCAATGCACGTATAGATACGCTCACAGCATCACAAATTACCACTGAGTATCTGAAGGCTAATTATGCTAACATTGACCTCGCTAATGTGAATAATACATGGATTCAAAATGGTATTATTAAAAACGGCGCAATAGGTGCGGCCGCTATTCATGAGGGTGCTATAACGAACGCTAAAATTGCTGATGCGACAATCGAAGCTGCTAAGATCAAAACCATCAACGCTGATACTATTACAGCTGGTACATTGAAGACTAACCGACTCATTATAACTAGTGAGGATGGTACCGATTCAATCGTTAAAGCTATAAACACCGCAAATGGTGTAGCTGAAGCAAACGGTATGAAGTTGCAGGCTGCATCAATTGATGTTGTGGATCTGTCAGCTTTCAATGCGAAGATCGCTCAGTTTATTTTAAAGGATAACGCTATTTATAGCGGTAAAACCTCAATCACAGATCCTACTAGTGGTGTTTATATTTCTACTACTGGTATTGGTGTTGGTAATGGTGCTTTAACTGATACTAATGAATCACCGGTACAGATATATGCTGATGGTGGAATGAAATTAAAGGCTAAGAATGGTTATATTGACTTTAATTCTGTTACAGGTGATCTGAATATTAATGCTACAACTTTGAATATCAATTCTAAAACAATAGCTAGTAACGAAGATGTAACAGATGCTATCGATAATATTGAAATCGGCGGTAGAAATTACATACTAGATTCAGCATTTAGTAAGTACACACCAGACGGTTCTAATATAACTAAAGATGGTGAAGTTATAACATTTAACGGTGGAGATCCTAAAAATTATCTTAGTCGTACAGCTTCTAGTAGCTTCAAATCTTCTGCTAGAGGAAAAAAGTTGGCATTATCAATGGATATAAAGGTTAACGAAGAAATTACATTCGGAACCACTAATCCATGGATCGGATTTGAAATATCAATTAGCTACACGGATGGCACACAAAGTTGGCTCGACTTACTTGGAGGTAAAAAAATGCCAACAGAGGTCGCTGATTGGAAACGATATACGTCGATTGTAACAGTTAAAGATACTGAAATTAAATCGATAGGTGTATCTATTGTATGTCGTGATTTTACAGGTTCAATAAGTGTAAGGCATCCAAAAGTTGAAATATCTACAAAACCGACTGATTGGACTCCTGCTCCTGAAGATATTAATTCAGATCTCGATGCTGTAAAAACTAGAGTCACATCTGCTGAAACTAACATTGAACAGAATTCAACTGATATTGCTCTTCGTGCTACTAAGACCGAACTTACCAACGCTATCGACGGTGTTAATACGACGATGGGTCAATTAGAAACAAGCATTCAGGAAAATGCTAATGCTATATCTCTTCGTGCTACTAAGACTGAAGTAACAACTGCTAAATCAGAAGCAATCAACGCAGCGGCTACCGACGCTTCAACCAAAGCAAATGCGGCATTAACTGATGCAAAGGCTTATACAGATGCTCAGATTAAGATATCTGCTGACAGTATAACTTCAACTGTTAGTAAAACATATCAGAATGATAATCAACCTCCGTCTTGGTATATGACCAATTATCCAAGACAAGTTGTTACGGAATTTAAATATAGTAATATTATCGGTCTACCAAAGAACGAAACGTATTGTACTCTTGAAACAACTGTTCCTTGGAATGATAAGTCTGGCGGTTACCCTAAGCAAAGAGCTCAGATGGCAGGTAAAGTATATTATCGAATAGGCATTTCTGAATCAGAATGGGGTATTTGGAAAGATACCCTTGATGTAGCTACAGCAGATAGTACATACGCTACATCTAAATCAGTAGATGCGTTGGCTGGAAATGTTAATGCTTACATCGAGAGTAGCACAAAGATGATCCAAGACATAAACGGATGGCAGTTTAACTGGAATAAAATCTTACGTACAGATGAAGCTAATGTGGCTAAGCACCAAGACTATATCACATTTAAAAATGGCGATATTATACTTGGTGAATCTAGTAGTGATTTAAAGGTTAAAATTGGTAACGATGCTATTCAGTTTAAAGGTGAAAGCGGAAGTGAAACAGCAGTAACACCTGATTCTGATGCTACCGCTTGGATTACAGGTCAATCATTTAATATTAACGCTGGTGAAATACATACTTCTCTCAAAGTAGGTAATCTCCAGTTCACACCACGACCAAATGGTAATTTTAGTATAACTATAGCATAAAGGAGGTAGATACTCATGGCTGATGATAAAGGATATTATGTCTTTTGGGGATGCCCTACAGAATTAAAAACAGATCAGCAGTATACATATCAAATGTCGACTACTGGTGGAGACATGACAGATGTCACATATAAATTCCGTTGGGAGTTTACGTGCGATGGTGTTACTACCAAAGAAACAATTGCTAGTGGTTTAACAAGCCTGACATACACATGGACTCCTACCAGTGTAAAATTTGGTCCTCTTATGAAAAAAAGTAAGAGTGGGACACTTAAACTTATAGTTGCGACATCAACTGGTAAAATGACTTATTCAAAAGTATTACCTCTTACGATATCAGATTCTATAAAACCATTAATATCAGGAGCTACAATTACTAGAACAAATGATTTTAACGACCTTTCAGTGTCAAATATAACATCGCATAAACTGTCATTTAATGTAGCTGGTCTTTACGGCGCTGATCAAACAGTAACGGTAGGTGTCGGCGATAATAACTATACAAAAAGTGTGGGTGCAGTAGCAGGCAATGCTGCAACTAAAGTCGAGTTTGATCTTGGTGTTTTTGACGCTGGTACGTCCGATACATACAAAAAAGCTATCACCATTCACGTTGCAGACAGTAGAAGTAATATAGCTGACACATCAACATCGATAGATATTTATAAATACGTACGACCAACAGTTGAAGCATCAGTATATAGAAATGCTAATAATGAGAAAGCTTATATAGCATTTACTCCGACTATACAAACGACAGTTGCTGGCGCAGCTAATTCTATAAGTCTTTTCTATGCTAGAAGTATACTTGGTACAACTGTTGTCCAGACAGACCTTAAAACATCTCCGCAACAGTTAAATGGTGCTGATGATATTGATAAGTCTTATAACGTATTTGTATTCTTAAAAGATGCTGTTGGTGGAATAGCTGTCGCTCGTTTAGTTCTTCCTAGTAATATTCCGGTTATGGACATCGGATCTGATGGTAAGACTGTAACGTTCTTCGGTACTTCGCCTACGACATCTGATGAAGAATTATTAACCATAGGTAAACTTGCATCATTCGGTAAACAAGCTAGGATAGGTTTTACAGATATTGCGTATACGTTGATAGGTACTAATGGTTTTTCGTATTGTACCTCACAAACAGAAAAACCAATAATGCGTATTGGCTCAGAAAGTACAGATTATATCAATCCATATATAGCAATAGGACCGGATAATAGTGGTTATTATGGATTAGCTATTGGTAATAATAATTATATAGATGGTGGTTGTGCTATTGGTATTTATAATAGAGTTAAAGATTTTGGACTCGCAATAGGTGCATATTGTGTAATAGGTCAAAGCGTGACGATGTCTGGTTATGGAACTTTGGCCGCTGGTATAGGAGTTGAAGCATACAGAAATGGTCAATGTGTGTTTGGAAAGTATAATGTCATCGATAACGGTTCTGATGAGTTAGAAAAATGGGAACGCCAGATATTTATTGTCGGCAATGGTACAAGCGATACTGATCGATCATCAGCATTTATAATATACGAAGACGGTAGTGTATATATATCGGGAAATGCACAAGCTAATAAATTCAGATTATACACTTTCCTGGATTCAGATGCTATTATTGACTGTTTATGGCTTGATAAGAATTATCACCCAATTGTTTCAAGGGGACAGAATAGCAATACCGCATATTTTGGGCCATATGCTAATTCTTACCAAGGAGAGTATACTGTTACAAATGTAAGAGGCAGGACTGTTCAGATTAAAGGTACTGCCATTAGTCTTAGTGGTAATACTTGGGTGAAGTCTGATGAACGATTAAAAGAAGATTTTCAGTCGCTGGATAAATGGGAATCTTTCTTTGACTATCTTGAGCCATGTGCGTTTAAATTTAAAGACGGCACTTCTGGTCGCTATCATCTAGGTTTTAAAGCTCAACAGGTAAAAGAATCTCTTGAAAAATCAGGGTTGACTACCAAAGATTTTGCTGGATTTGTTACTGATAAATATTTACCTGATGAAGAAAATGTTGATGAAATCAAGTTATATCATAAATTAGGTATTGATCCGGGAGAAGACATTCACGGATTAAACTATACTGAATTTGTTGCATTACAGCATAATGAGATTCAAAAATTAAAAGAGCGGGTTAAAAATCTCGAAACTGAGATAAATGCTCTTAAACAATAATAAGAAATGAGGTTATTTAATGAAAGCTTTTGAAGTACAAAAATTACATGAGGCTTTTACATCATTAAGCAATGAAAAGATGGACTATGCTACCGCTTGCATCGTTGTAGATAACATCGATGCTCTGGAGAATCCTATGAAGGTGTATAATCAGATGCGCGATGATGTGATTAAAAAATATGCTGATAAGGATGAAAACGGAGAACTCATTGTTACAGATAAAGGAGCGGTTCACATTAATGATCTCGTTTCTTTCAACAATGAAATTATGGAGCTTAATGAATCTGAGATTGAAGTTGAAATCAAAAAGATTAGTTCGGCTCTTATTGAGCGTATGGACATTACACCATCAATACTCAAAGTTCTCCGTCCGTACATTAACTAAGAAGGAGGTATAAACATGGATTTTTCAGTATTAAGTGAAAACTTTGTTTTTGTAGTAATGGTTGCTTGTCTGGTGATCGGATATATCATCAAGCATGCGACTTTTTTAAAATGGATTTCAAACGATAATATTCCAGTAATTCTTGCTGTATTTGGGGCTGTCCTTAATGCGATTGTCAGTGGCATATCTGTCGAATCTATCGTATACGGTGCTGTAATGGGATTGGCCTCTACAGGTCTACATCAATCATTTAAGCAGTGGGTCGAAAATACTAAATCTAAAAGGTAAGTGTGATTAACATGGATCAGATGGAATTTTTAGGCTATCTAGTTTGTGCCCTCATTACACTTGGAAGTTTCGTAGCTGTAGTTATGAAATTCACCAAACCAATAAATGATTTACTTGTGGCTATTCAGAAGCTCAATGACAACATTGACGGTATAAAAAAAGATAACGATATCCAGAATTCTAGAATTACAAAACATGGTGAACAGATTGACGATCTAAATAATCGTATGGGAACGATTGAAACTAAGGTAGAGCATATAGAGCATCATCATGTACAGTGAATAGTAAAAAGGGAGTACGTAAAATACGCATTCCCTTTTCTTTTTTTTACTCCGCAAAAATTACATATCCTCTTATGGAGATAAAACAAAAGGAGGAGTTTATCATGGGTGTAAAGAAATTCATCAAAACTTTAATTACTTTAGACAAATTGAATCAAAAGTTCAATGAAGAACTTAACGAGAACATTAGAATTCTGAAGGCACAAGTTAAAGAAGAAGAGAAGAACCCTAAACGCTGGAAACCTGAGTCTTAATCTCCATAAGAAAAGACCCGTCTTTATGACAGGTCCTCTTCTTTTTTTCCTTATCCTAATTTCTTATCCTCCTTCGTACCAATTATCTCTATCCCATATTCTAATCTCTTAGGTAACTTGTGATGTTTTCTTCCCTCATAACCCAAAGCTTCATCAATCGCATTCTTAGCGCATCTATTTGTTCTGTAAATGTTATTATCTCCAGGTATGCTGATAGACCAACCGTTTTTATAACCCTCGATCCAGTAACCTCTGTACTTAAAATCAGCTCTTGTAACAGCCGTATCTTTCCATACTATTCTCATTTCTTATTTCCTCCCAAATGTTGATTTATCAGTGTTTTTAAGCCATCCCAGTTAGGTATATATCAAGAGGGTGTTATAAAAATAACGCCATAATGATATACACGCGGGGTAAAAGCTAACCCACACTTTATTGGTGTAGGTCTATGTCTAATATAAATTCTACATCATTTTCACGACTGAATTCAATTCTACTGATTATTTGCTTGAGGGATTCATTTTTAGTAGCTGCATCTAAGTAATCATCTTGGATCACCATAAGAGCATCTGACACAAGTATTAGCTTCTCCTCATATTCTTCTTTTTCTGGAATAGCATATTAGAGGTCTTCTATTTGTTTCTCTAATACTTCTAATCTTTGATTATGGATTGCCTTACGTTCTACAAATTCGTTATTTGTAATGTCGTCATTTTCCCACGAATCGAATAACTTCGACTTCTTCTTTTCTATCTTACGCTTCTCTTTGACAAGTCTGTCTATTTGTTTCTGAATATCGTTCTCGTCTATATCTGGAGAATTTTCTATCTTTACTTCAAAGTCGTCCACATACGTACGCAACGCTTGAGTGACAGCTGCAATAACATCCGAGGCGATTGCAGATTTAACTTTACATCCAGTAGTGTTGCTTTTGTGTACGATTCGGTTATTTCTATTTTCTTTATAAGGTTGTAAATGCATTGACTTGCCACATTTCTTACAGTACACCAAACCTGCAAGAGGGTTTTTAAGCTGCAACCCTGAACGAGTACGATCTTTGTAAAATTTCTTTTGAGCTTCTCTGAAAGTTTCCTCATCTACAAGAGCATCGTTCATGTGTTTACCATCGTATAGCATATACTGATCTGAATGATATCTTGGACGAGTTATTTTCAGTTCACCATTGACCATCGTCTTAATACGCATACGGTTATTCCATCTAACCTTTCCCATATAAACAGGGTTTGTCAAATATGTTTTAACTGAATCTTTAGTCCAATCAGTATCACCTCTGTAAGTAGGAGCTCCCATAGCTGTTAATCGCTTAGCTATATCGTTAGTTGACAAGTTATCTTTAACTGACCATTCAAATATTTTCTTAATGTAAGGAGCCTCAATTTCGTTAGGGACTAGTGTACGCTTTGTCTTAGTCTTTACAATATTGTATCCGTACGGACGATAAGCACCCATGTAATTTCCTTCGACTACAGCCTGCCTACGACCTCTGTCCATACGTTTGTGGATCATCTTATATTCTCTACGTGACATAAATAGTTCAAATTCCATATATTCTTCGTCTTCTTGAGAGTGCGCTACATCATATGTTTTGGTTGGAGTTACGACTAATACGCCATTATTCATATTCGAGTATTTAAGACAGTCCATAATTGTTTGGGCATCTCCTTGATTACCACGAGACAAACGAGTTACTTCAACTATGAGGATACCTTTATATTTTCCTTTGTAGCAATCTTCTAGTAATTTCTGTATCTTAGGTCTGCCAGCGATTGATTCGCCAGATTCTAACTCGGTGTATATTTCACCAATGTAAAATCCTTTTCTAGCTGCTAACTCTTCTAGCATTTTCCTATGTCTAGCTAGTGTCTCTCCTTCACCGAGTTTCTCGGCTTCTAAATCAGCTCTGGACTTCCTCAAATAAATCGCATAAACATCCATATCCAAAGCTTTAGATGTTACGTTGTTCATATCAAATGTTGTCATGGAGTCACTTCCTATATCTATGATGTACTTGCCAAGGGATAAAGTTGGCATCACCTCCTTCGCGTAATTCACATTCTCCTTTATGAAAGGAGTGGTTTATATGTTTGATAAAAAATATAAAAAGACTTTAGAAATACTTGACAGCGAAAATGAAATGTATTATAGGTTGTATCTCAAATATTTAGATTTAGCAGATACTTCAAAGGATGAGAAATCAAAAATATGGCATTTGGATAAAGCTAGCGAGTATCGTGAAGTATTTATAGCATTATCAGATTTTAAAAAAAAACTTTATAAAGAGATGGAGTCCTAACAAGGGCTCTTTCTTTTATTTTTGTCTCTGCGAAATTAAGAATCTGCCATACTCCATTAACTTTTCATGTTCCTCATCGGTAAAAGGGTCCATGCCAAACGCCTTATGCCAAGCCTCTACATGCCTCACATAAGTCTCGTTTACGGACGAATATACAGCCTCTTCTTCTCCGTCTGATATTTTTGTAGATAGCATCTCTTTAGTGTTCCATCCCATCAAATGAGCAGGAGTCGTATCTAATGCTTCAGCAAGTGGATTGAGAATACCTAATGGTAGATTCTCAATATCACCATTCTCATATCTATATATTGTGGTCCTATTCTTACCTAACTTTTCAGCAAGATCATCAATCGACAGACCTCGCTTCGTTCGTAATAATTTTATTCGTTTTCCTATAGACATTATCTTGTCTCCTTTCTAACAATAATTATCATATACTAATATTTGCACATGTGCAAACAAAATGCAAACCTAGATTAAATTTATTGCATATTATGCGAAAAAAATGTATTGACAGAAAAATTGGAATGGTGTTATCTTTTATTTGTTGCACGAAACGCAACTAGAAAGAGGTGTATGCATTGGATGCAAATAAATTGATTTTTAAGATTTTTGAAAAGAGTTTACATGTTGATACAGCTGCTGAACTATATAAAAAGGTTTCTCGTGACGAGGCAATAACCATTAGCGAAGCACTTAAATTGAAAGAGCTATTGAATTTAACAGATTTAGAAGCAATTGATATTTTCTTATCTTAGAGGTGTTTGCACATGAAAACATACAGATTTAAAAACGCTATCGTACGTATCCATGGCGAGGTGAATAAGAAACGACTTGAAAAGGCGACTATTAAACTTGTCAAAGGAACTATGAAATATAAGAGAGGAGTTAATAAGTAATGGGTACAGTTATTCGTCCAGAGATTTCAAAGAAGAATAAATATTGGATCGACAAACATAGACACTATGAACTAAAACATTTCTGCTTACAGTATCCTACATGGAAACGAGTCTATAAGGACAGTCCTAAGATATCATTATCCGTATATGAGGATATTCCTAGCAATAATGAGCCTGGAGATCCAACAGCCAGACAAGCAGTTAGACGAGCACAATACTTAGAACGTATCAATTTAATTGAACGTACGGCTAAAGATGCCGACAATGAACTACATAATTATATTTTAAAAGCTGTAACAGAAGGTCTATCCTACACACACTTGAAATCGAAGTTTGATATACCATGTGGCAAAGACTTGTATTACGACAGGTACAGACGATTCTTCTGGTTATTAGATGAATTAAGAGATTGATATTTTAGGAGGAGTAATGATGGTAGGTAAAACTAAAAGAGAGATTAGAAATAAGACGAGACTAGCTTATTGCCTAGTTGATATTTTGGAGTATGACATCGACAATCTTAAGAACGAGGCATATGATTGCGATCCAAATATTCTTATGGAAACTGTTCAAGAGACCAAAACAACACTACAGAATATTGTAGATATTATTACCGAACTGGAATACATCTTATATTTAGAGAAACTTAAGGAGTCCTAACAAGGACTCTTTTTTTTGCGCGAAATTAACAGGGTGTATTATGGGAAACCAATAATTATATTTTAAGGAGATTATACTATGAGCATTTTTAAGAAAACTTTTGAAATCACAGAGATTCATGAGGACGGTAGTCAATTGACTCATCAACTTAAAGGATCAAAGAGATCAATCAAAAAAGACATTAAAATGTATCAGGACATTTCAAAAAACTATTTAATGGTTGGGACAGATGGAATGATCGTGTGGGCTTAACCGCCTGCATGATCTTTTCTTTTTTAACCTAGATTAGAATCTCCGCAGTATATACAACTCCTATTATGAGAGGAGGTGAAATCCGATGTTCGAAAAGATTGATCCATCCTTTGTGGCGATTATCAAAGAGAGAAGAGAAAATGGAACCTTGGCTATAACAGCCGGTTCAATAATCGCTTTTGGTGTAGCGATTGGAGCTATAGCTATATATGATAGCATAGTCAAAAATCAAAACGCCAAAGACAAAAAGAAGGAATAGCAGTACTTCTAGAGCCTGGTTAAACCTGGGCTCTTATCTTTTGTTTTCTACCAAACTTAGAAGGGTGAGACAGATGAACAAAACAATTTACAAAGTTAAAGGATTTTTGAAACATCAGTCTCCAACGATCTTGACTTGTGTTGGGGCTGCCGGTGTGGTTGTGACTTCAGTGATGACCGCTAAGGCAACTATCAAAGCAACAAAATTATTAGAAAAAGCTGAGACAGAGAAGGGAGAAAACTTGACGAAGAAGGAGAAATTTAAAGTAGCAGCACCAGCTTATATTCCTACAGTTATTGTCGGCGTATCCACAATCGCTTGTATCTTTGGGTCTAATGCTCTTAATAAACGTAAGCAGGCGGCCTTAGTCAGCGCTTATAAAGTACTGGACCGATCTTATAAAGAATATAGAGAAAAGGTTGAAGAGGTTTACGGCGAAGGTGCTGATAAAGTTATTAGAAAAGAAATTGCCAAAGATAAGTACGAACAGCAGAAACCAAAAGACACTGGTAAGGAACTGTTCTATGACGATTTCTCTAGACGATATTTTGAGTCAACAAAAGAAGATATTTTGGCTGCTGAGTATGAAATTAACAAACGATTAGCGTATCATGGCGGAGCATGTTTGAATGAGTTCTATCAATTGGTTGGCTTAGGTCCGGTTACAGACGGAAAAGAGACTGGATGGAATACGGGACAAATGATGGATATGTATTGGGATGCTTGGTTAGAGTTTTATCACGAGGATGTAGAATTACGTGATGGACGTAAATGTACAAATTTATATTTTACTGAACCAGTATTAGACTTCGAAAATTACTGTTAAGTACGCATAAATAACACGCTCCTTTATGAAAGGAGTGATATTTATGTTTAAGAAAGAAACAAAGTATATCTTAGGCACAGCGATTATTGGAGTAGTAATGTTTACCATTGGATATGGTAATGCCCAATACTACAAAGGTCGAATTGATATGGCTAACGATGTAATGAATACTATTAAAAACATAAACGTTACCACTATTAAATAAGAGATTGAGCCTTACATAGGCTCTTTCTTTTTATATTCGCAAAAATAACATAGCACTTTATGAAAGGAGTGATGTTTAATGAAAACATTAAGCAAATATGCAAGACTATTTGACAACACAAATGTAAATTGGAATGCCAATGTGTTAGATAGTCGGAGGTTTTTAAAGTGTGTAGAACGCTATGCTAATGACCTTTTGAAACGCAGAGGAACAATATTTTTAAATGACATTTATGAAATGTTGGGATTCGAAAGAACGCAAACAGGTCAAGTTGTAGGGTGGCACTATTCTAAAGAAAATCCGATTGGCGATAATATGGTTAAATTTGATTTGCATGGAGGGAAAAAAGGTAGTATTGAAATAGACTTTAATGTTGATGGAAGCGTCATTAATTATTTAAAGGATTAGCCAGCAATGGCTTTTCCTTTTCATATTTTAACCTAGATTAAAAAGTACCGTACGTAGGTTACCGTAAACCATGCTAAATTAATATCATAAAAATTCCCGGTGGGATATTTCATAAAAACATTTTAGAAAGGAGAGTGATTTGGTTTGTCATTATTTACATACGTATGCCTTGGTTTATTAATCATCGCATGCCTCGTTATAGCAGTGTTAGCGATTCAGATTTCAATACTTAAGTCACGATTAAGCAAAGATCCAATAGGTGTGCTTAAAATCGATAGTTCTGACATCGTAGATGGACCTCTATTATTTTTGGAATTGAATCGAGACGTTGACACAGTGAAGCTAATGCACGATAAAGAAATAATGTTAAAAGTTGATGCCACAGACTTCGTTTCGCACAAATAACACTTTCTATTATGGAAGGCCATTTAAAATCAATATTTTAGAAAGGAGAAATTATAAATGGACGAAATTAGAGGTTTGTTAGGAGAGGAAATTAAAGACGAGATTCAAGAAATATCCTCTTTAGAAGCTGGAAGCGAAGCGAAATCAAAAGCAATTGAAGATGTAGCGAAACTTTACAGATTACGAATCGAAGAAATCAAGGCGGAAACGGAGAAGATTGATGCTCAGAAACGTGTCGAACTCGAAGAAAAGAAGAGAGACGATTCGATTAAGAGTGAAGAACTTCAACGTGAAAACCAAAAGATTGATCGATGGGTAAATGTAGGGTTACAAGCTGGTCTTATGATTGGCGGTTGGATCGTTTACGATATTTGGCAACGAAGAGGACTTAAGTTTGAAGAGAACGGCGTAGTTGCCTCGCCTTGGACAAGAAATCTAATGTCTAAGATGTTCCCTAGAAAGTAAGATTTCAAATGAACTAAAAAGCGAATCGTACGTGTGAAATACATGTACTTTTCGTTTTTATCCTTGGAGTTGCTTATGCGATATTACTATAAAAAGCCATCTTTTTACAAATCTATATATGGTGAATGCTACAAATGCAATCATCCTGTATATAACGAATGCACATTATTTAAAATCGGAGACAAAGGATTGGCTGTCATTCAGCAGAGATTTGACAAATTAACAAAGTGCACACGATGGAGTAAATTAGATCCTTGGTTAACTAACGATTTATATTTGCATCCTCTATTTAAAAAGTTCTTTGATGATCGTGCAGGTGAGGCTACAGACGGATTATATCCTACAGTTACTGTCCGTCAAATTATGTGGGCTTTGAAGATGAAACCTCTTCCTAGAGAACGATGGGAAACTGTATTCGACAGAAAAAATATCTAAGTTCGCAAAATTTACATGTCCCTTTATGAACTAAATGAAAGGGGTTTTATTCTATGAAATCTATATTTAAAAAACGTAAAGAAAGAAAATTAGTAATGGCTAAATCATATTTAACATTAGCCGATGGTTTACTTAAAGTCGCAGACGATCTCGATGAGGGCGATCCTAAACGATTGGAGTATACCTACGAGGCATTTAAATATATGACTAAGGCTTTTAAACTGATTAACTGTTAAAAACGTTTAAAATTCATCACCGAATAAATCTAATTTTAATCGAAAGAATGGGTCAGCAATGACTCTTTCTTTTTACGCAAAATTTACATGTCCTCTAATGAGATAACTCAAAGGAGGAGTTTACAATGATGGATATTTTGAAATTAAAGCTATCTACAAAATTTATGAAAGGAATTGCAGCCAAAGTATTATCAAGAAACATTTACAAAAAGTTAGGATACAAGATTGATATTCAGCTTAATGATGTACAGCTTGATGTTATTGACGGTGAAGTAAAATTTCATATTGATGCAGATGGCAAAATGAACAAAACCGAATTCAGTAGACTTATGGAAGATATCGGAGAGGATTAGCCAGCAATGGCTTTTCCTTTTTACGCGAAATTTGCAAATACTATTATGAGAACAGGTCTGGAGAAACCTATATGGTTATTGTGAAATCACGTTCGATTCGTGAGCCTATTCTTTTAATTTTTTGAAAGGAGTAAACCAATGAAAGGAGCAAAAGTACGTTTATATTTAAAACGTAATTCACCAACAATAGTGTCTTGTATAGGTGCAGTTGGAGTCGTAGCTACTACTATTGCAGCAATAAAGGCTACACCTAAAGCTTTGTCACTGATCGAGGATGAGAAAGCATGTATTAATAAGCAACTCGAACAAGGCGGATGGCAAACTAGAATTGATAAACTGACTACTGCTGAGACTATTAAAGCTACTTGGAAATGTTATATTCCAACGGCGGTAATAGGACTTTCCACAATAACCTGTATATTTGGAGCAAATGCACTAAATAAGAATCAACAGGCAGCACTTACAAGCGCTTATATTCTTTTAGATAATGCCTATAAAGAGTATAAGAGTAAAGTTAGTAGCTTACTCGGTGAGGATGCTAATGTACATATTCAGAAGTCTATAGTCGAAGATCGGTATGCCGATGCTGATATTTCAGTGTCTGATGAAAACCAATTGTTCTATGAATACAATTATGGAGAATTCTTTGAACGTACAAAAACTCAAGTATTAAATGCTGAGTATAGCTTCAACCAAAAATTTATATCTGATGGATATGCCACATTAAACGACTTCTATGAATTGCTCGGTTTACCTAAAACACAAGAAGGCGAAATTATAGGTTGGTCAGTTCAAGAAGGATATTTGTTAGTAGACTTTGAACATGAACTATTAGAGATGGAAGATGGTATGGAATGTACAATTATAAATCTACCAGTTGCACCATCTATTGCATATTAAGTTCGCAAAAATTACACGTTGTATTATGGAAAGGAGTGAAAGCTTTATGAATAATTTAAAAGCACTTAAAATCGTTGGAGCAGTATTATCTGTAATCGGTGCTGGTGTATCGCTTGGAATGAGCGCAATCAGCGACAAGAAAACAGATCTTGAGCTTGACGAAAAGGTGGCACAAAAAGTAGCAGAAGCTATCGCTAAAGCAAGTGAGGAGTCCTAACAAGGGCTCTTCAGTTTTTGGGAGGACATTATGGACGAAATAATAATGAAGATTCAAAAGTATATAGACGAGTCCTTATTTGAACCTCATATAAATTGGCCAAAATACGAATTTCTCAGACGTAGTTATTCACGCTGGGCTGCCAATGAGATTTTATGTCGTATTTTAAAGGAGTCATTAAAACCACCGCCGTATATTACAGGTTTTGAACCAGAGACTCCATCAGCGATTATCAGAGAGTTTATAGACGAAATGGATTACTATTCCGACATAAGCACCGATAATAAAAAACAGCGTATATTCATTATTGCTAAGGAAACAGCAATAGACATTAACACATTTATATTTGAAAGGAGACTAGCATGAGTAAAGTTAATTTATCTACAATTGCTAAAAATGTTCACGCATCAACTGTAAAACATCAGCCAGAGATTCTTACTGGTATAGGTATTGCAGGTATGCTTACGACAACAGTCATGGCTGTAACTGCGACACCTAAAGCGTTAGATCTTATGGCGGAGATCAAAGAAAACCATGAGGAGGACACAGACAAAAAAGCCTATGCTAAAGATATTGTTCTTAGAGTAGCGCCTGTTTATATTCCGGCAGCTATTATTGGCATATTGTCAGCATCCTGTCTAATTGGCGCTAATTCAGTAAACCTTAAACGTAATGCAGCATTGGCTACAGCATACACTCTTTCTGAGTCAGCATTGAATGACTATCGAGGTAAGGTAATTGAAACGCTCGGAGAGAAAAAGGATAGAGCAGTAAGAGATGCTATCGCTAAAGATAAGATCGAACAGAATCCGGTTGTAGACAGAGAGGTCATCATTACTAATAATGGTGAAACTCTTTGCTACGATGTTCTCTCTGGACGATATTTTAAATCTGATATTGAGAAACTTAAGCGGGCTACAAATGAACTTAATCGCAAAATGTTAAGTGATAATTATATTTCCCTTAACGAGTTCTATGATGAAATAGGCTTGAACTATACGAAAGTCGGTGAAAATATCGGATGGAATATTAGTCGAGGATATATTGAACTCGACTTTAGTTCTCAGTTAACAGCCAAAGGCGAACCATGTTTGGTTATTGATTATCGTGTAGAGCCTCGCTATAACTATGACCGATGCTGATACGCGAAAAATACATATAGTATTATGGTAGAACATACCGAAATAAATTAAATTTCTTAGGAGGAAATTAAAAATGGAAACAAACGAAATTTTGACAAACGAAGAGGTTCAGAATGCAACAGAAGAGCTTGCTACTACAGCTTCAGAAAACGGTGTTGGTGTTGGCATGGCAATTGGTGCAGCAGTAGTGCTTGTAGGTGCAGCAGCTTATAAGTACATAGCTAGACCACTTGCGGCTAAGATCAAGGCAAAAAAAGAAGCTAAGGAAACAGCTGAAGTTAAGTCTGACTGTAACGAAGTCACAGAAGATGTTGAGTAATTTGATTCTAAAGAAATCGAATATTTGACTATGTTCAACAAAAGGGAGAGTACCTGTAACAGGGTACTTTCTCTTTTTGCTTTTATGAAAGGAGATAGTTGATGGAAAACTATAAACCAAATTCCCATAAATCAAAGGAACAGCAAGAACCAGTACCTGAAAAGAAACTTGAGAAAGTTGTTCAGGGTAAAGTTACAACCAAAAAGAAAAGTGAAGTTAGCAAGCTCGCAGATATATTTGTACCTGGAGATGTAGCTAACGTTAAATCTTATGTTGTTATGGATGTGCTTGTTCCAGCTGTTAAAAAAGCAATTTCTGATATTGTTACGAACGGTATTGACATGATTCTCTATGGCGAAAGTGGACGTACTAGAAAGAGTGGTCCAGCATCCAGAGTATCATACAGTCAATATTATGATCGTGACAGAGTAAGAAGAGATCGTGAACCAGTTGCACCAAGAGCTAACTACAGTTACAACGATATTCTTTTGGATAATCGTGGAGAAGCTGAGGAAGTTCTTGCAAGGATGGACGAATTAGTGGCTACATACGGAATGGTAAGTGTAGCTGATTTAAACGAACTTGTCGGCATTACTGGTAACTATACAGACAATAATTATGGTTGGACCAATATTAAGTCTGCGTATGTGCAAAGGGTACGTGATGGATATTTGCTCAAACTGCCAAGAGCAATTCCGATTGATTAATGGAGGTGTTTATATTTATGTATGAATCAAACGATGCAATGGTATCTCATCCAAACCATTATCAATCAAAAGCGGGAATGGAAGTCATCGATGTAATTGAGGCTTTCACTGAGGATTTAAACGGCATTGAGGCCGTAGATACAGCGAATGTACTTAAGTATATTTGCCGCTGGAAACATAAGAACGGTAAACAAGATCTTGAGAAGGCTATGTGGTATCTTCAGCATTTACTTGATCATGTTGCCGCTGAAGAAATTAATCAAATATCAAAAATTAATCAAATATCAAACGAAAAGGAGAACTAATCATGAATAAAACTGAAATCATGAACAAAATCACAAGAGCAGCTCATAAGACTGGTTTTGCTCTTAAACAACACAGTCCTGAAATTCTTGCAGTGACTGGTACAGTAGGCGTTGTAGCAAGCGCAGTATTGGCATGTAAAGCTACAACAAAAGTTAATGGTATTATAGAAGACACAAAATCTCAAATCCACGAGCTTCATCTTGTAGCTTCTGCGGCTGGTATTGAAGAAAAGAAAGAAGAATATTCAGCTGAAGACGCTGAAAAGCTCGAAGTATTAAAAATGCATACCGTAGTTCAAGGATATACGGCTGAAGATTCTCGTAAAGATTTAACTCTTATTTATGTTCAAACAGGCATTAAATTTATTAAGTTATATGCACCTGCTATCATTCTTGGAGCTGCATCTCTTAGCTGCTTGCTTGCTTCTAATAACATTTTACGTAAGAGAAACGCTGCTCTCGCTGCCGCATACGCTACAATCGACAAAGGTTTCAAAGAATACAGAAGTCGCGTTGTTGAACGTTTCGGTGAAGAAGTTGATAAAGAACTTAAATACAATGTTAAGGCTCAAGAGATTGAGGAGACTGTTATTGACAAAAACGGCAAAGAAAAGACTGTTAAAAAGACAGTAAAGGTTGCAAATCCAAATGAACACAGTGAATACGCTCGTTTCTTTGACGATGGTTGCACTGGATGGGAAAAGAACTCAGAGTATAATTTAGCTTTTCTTAACTCTCAGCAAAACTATGCAAACGACAAGCTCAGAGCTCAAGGATATTTATTCCTCAATGAAGTTTATGAGATGCTCGGTATTCCAGCAACAAAAGCAGGTCAAGTTGTAGGTTGGATTTATAATCCGGATGATCCAAAGAGCGGCGATAACTATGTTGATTTCGGTATCTATGATATTTATAACGAAAAATGTCGTGACTTTGTAAACGGTTATGAACGTACAATCTTACTTGACTTCAATGTTGATGGCTATATTCTCGACAAAGTTGCATTCTAAACTATAAGAAGGAGAGACTATGAATAATACAGTTAAAGGTTTATTGATATTTGCTGCCGGGGCTGCTGTTGGTTCAGTAGCCACTTGGCAATTTGTCAAGAAAAAATATGAGCGAATTGCTCAGGAAGAGATTGATTCAGTTAAAGAGGTATTTTCAAGAAAGCAAGAAACCCCTATTCCAGATGAGGAAGAACCAGAAGAAGCTCCATATGAATTTACTGAGAAAGAGGTTCAGGAGCAAAAGGATATTATTGAGGAATGCGGCTATATGCAAAAAGAAGATATTAAGTCAGCAAAACCAACTGTAATTTCACCAGACGAATTTGGTGAGATCGATGGATATGATGAAGTCAGTCTCACATATTACATCGACGGTGTTCTTGCTGACGAAAATGACGAACCGGTTGAAGATGTGGATAACATTATAGGGTTTGAATCCTTGAATCATTTCGGAGAATATGAGGATGATTCAGTATTTGTAAGAAATGATAGATTACGTTGCGATTTTGAAATCCTTCTCGATCAAAGGAATTACTCAGACGTTATTAAAACTAAGCCACATCCAGTGGAGGAATAATGACACGAGATGAGCTAATTAATGAATATTTTGATTGGATGTGCCAACTCGTATCTGATAAGCGTTATACAAGAAATCAATCATACAGAAAGCTACTATCCAAACTTCATAATATAGATTTTGTTTATGCAATTGATATGGATGGAAATAGGGCTGCTGATGGTATTGATTTGAGATATTATTTCGGAGGCGAGCGTGGCTATGAAGATTATATTATCACATCATTCTTAGATGATAGACCTTGCAGCATTCTAGAAATGATGATAGCTCTTGCTAAGCGTTGTGAAAATATTATGGAAGATCCTGAGATAGGTGACAGAACTGCGCAATGGTTTTGGGAGATGATATCTAATCTTGGTCTTTATGACATGTATGATTCTAATTTTGATAGAAACTATGTTGAAGGGACTATTGATATTTTCCTTAATCGAGGATACGAACAAAACGGCAAGGGCGGTCTATTTGTGATCAAGCATCCAAAACGTGATTTAAGAACTGTTGAAATCTGGTATCAAATGAATTGGTATTTAGATAGCATTTTAAATATTTAGAAAGGAGAAACGCGATGATTGACTTTTTAATGATTTCTACGCGTACTAAGAAATCTGGCGTAACAGAAATCTATCCAAAGTTTATCATTAAGAGATCTTCCGATCTAATGATTCGCGGTGGCGATTTCTATGCGATATGGATTGAAGAGCGTGGATTATGGTCTACAGATGAAAACGACGCTCTACAATTAATTGACCGTGAGCTTGATAATTTTGCAAAAGAGAATCGTCAAAAGCTCGGCGATAATTGTATCATTTTGCATATGTGGGACGCTGAAACCGGTATGGTTGATTCTTGGCATAAATACTGTCAAAAGCAGATGCGAGATTCGTTTCATATGCTTGATGAGAAACTTATATTTTCAAATGATGAGACTGATAAGAAAGATTATGCTAGTAAAAGACTCAGCTATCCTCTTGAACAAGGCAGCATCGAAGCCTATGACAAATTGATATCTACTCTTTATACAAAAGAGGAAAGAGAGAAAATTGAGTGGGCTATAGGTGCTATTGTTTCAGGTGACTCTAAGAAAATACAAAAGTTCATGGTTCTATATGGTGCAGCAGGTACTGGTAAGTCAACAATATTAAACATCATTCAGATGTTATTTGAGGGATATTATTCAGTATTTGATGCTAAGGCATTAGGATCTTCTAGCAACGCATTTGCATTAGAAGCATTTAAAACGAATCCACTTGTAGCTATCCAGCATGATGGTGACTTGTCAAGAATCGAAGATAATACTAGACTTAACAGCTTGGTTTCTCACGAATTGATGACAGTTAATGAGAAATTCAAATCCACATATACAAATCAATTCAAAGCTTTCCTATTCATGGGTACCAATAAACCAGTAAAAATTACGGATGCTAAATCAGGTCTTATTCGAAGATTGATTGATGTATCACCATCTGGAAACAAGGTTAGTCCTAAAGAGTATAAGGCTATAATGAAGCAAATTGAATTTGAATTGGGCGGCATTGCTTATCATTGTAAGGAAGTATATATGAGTAACCGTGGACGTTATGACGACTATATTCCAGTTACAATGCTCGGTGCCTCTAATGATTTCTATAACTTCATTATTGATTCCTATCATATTTTCAAAAGAGATGATAGTACGACTTTAAAAGCAGCATGGAGTATGTATAACACATATTGCGAGGAAGCAAAGGTCACTTATCCATATTCCCAACGCATATTTAAAGAAGAACTTAAGAACTATTTTAGAGATTACAAGGAACGTTTCAATCTTGCTAATGGTTCAAGAGTCAGAAGTTACTACAGCGGATTCAGGACTGAAAAGTTTGAAGAGGACATTACAAAAGAGCCGGAAGAGACTCCGGAATTGAGAACTATTAACTTTGAAAGTATAGATTCTATATTTGATAAAGAATGTAGTGAATGCCCGGCACAATATGCTACTCAAAACGGAACACCATTAGAAAAATGGGACAAGGTGATTTCTAAGTTATCTGATTTAGATACTTCTAAAATTCACTTTGTTAAAGTTCCTGAGAATCATATTGTCATTGACTTTGATATTCCTGATGAGAGTGGTAATAAAAGCTTTGAAAAGAATTTACAAGCGGCTAGTAAATGGCCGCCTACATACGCTGAATTAAGCAAAAGCGGTGCAGGGATACATCTTCATTATATTTATACAGGAGATGTGACAAAACTGAGCCGTGTTTATGATGATCACATAGAAATTAAAGTATTTTCTGGTAAGTCTTCACTTAGACGAAAGCTTACATTGTGTAATGACTTACCTATTGCGAATATTAGCTCCGGTTTACCACTGAAAGGAGAACAAAACATGGTAAATTTTGAAGCGATAAAAAGCGAGAAAAGTATTAGGACCTTGATTAAACGAAATCTCAATAAAGAGATTCATCCAGGTACTAAACCAAGTATCGACTTTATTAACAAAATACTGAACGACGCATATTCGAGCGGAATGAAATACGATGTAACCGATATGCGAAATGCAGTATTAGCATTTGCGGCAAACAGCACTAATCAAGCTAGTTATTGTATTAAACTAGTTAATCAAATGCATTTTAAATCTGATGAGCCATCAGCTGGGATGAGCAGTGAGGATGAAAAAATGGTGTTCTATGATGTCGAAGTCTTTCCTAATCTATTTTTAGTAAACTGGAAAGTCGAAGGCGAAGGAAAACCAGTAGTAAGAATGATCAACCCTACTCCAACTGAAATTGAAGGCTTGATGCGAATGAAATTGGTTGGGTTCAACTGCCGCAGATATGATAACCATATTCTATACGCTCGTTTAATGGGATATACGAACGAGCAGTTATTCGATTTATCTCAAAAGATTGTTAACGGAAGTAGAAATGCTTTCTTTGGTGAAGCTTATAATGCATCATACACAGATGTTTATGACTTTGCTGCTAAGAAACAGTCTTTGAAAAAATGGGAAATTGAATTGGGTATTCACCATCAGGAGCTTGGACTTCCTTGGGATCAGCCTGTTCCTGAAGAGATGTGGACTAAAGTCGCTGAATATTGCGACAATGACGTTATTGCAACTGAAGCAGTATTTAATCATCTTAAAGGTGATTTCATAGCTCGTGAAATTCTGGCAAATCTTGCTGGCATGACTGTTAACGATACAACTAACAGCCTCACAACCAGAATCATTTTCGGCAGAGAACGTAATCCAGAATTAGTCTATACAGATTTGTCTGAGACTTTTCCTGGATATATGTTTGCTACATGGAAGGAGTATTACGAACAACATCCTGAGTATATTCCTGAAGATAAAGATCTGTATGCTGAGAGATTAAAAGATGGTACGACACGTAATTTATATCGTGGCACAGATCTTGGCTTTGGTGGTTATGTGTATGCTGAACCAGGCATGTATGTACTTGCAGCGTTACTTGATGTTGCTAGTTTGCATCCGCACTCAGTTATAGCTATGAATTGCTTTGGCGAGTATACGAAAAACTTCAAGGATATTCTTGATGCTCGTATATTCATAAAACATGGTGACTTTAAAGCTGCTAGAGAAATGCTTGACGGTAAGCTCGCTCCGTATTTGGATGATGAGACTACGGCTAAGGATTTGGCTCAGGCACTTAAGATAGCTATTAATTCTGTCTATGGCCTTACAGCAGCTAATTTCGATAATCCATTCAGAGATGTACGAAATAAAAACAATATTGTTGCTCTACGTGGAGCATTGTTCATGCGTACTCTTCAGGACGAGGTAGCATCTAGAGGATTCACTGTAGCTCATATTAAGACAGACTCCATTAAGATACCTAATGCTACACCTGAAATCATTGAATTCTGTATGGAGTTTGCTAATAAATATGGCTATACATTTGAGCATGAGGCAACATATTCTCAGATGTGTCTGGTTAATGATGCAGTTTACATCGCTAAGTATAAGGATGGTAAACATGCTGGGGAATGGACAGCAACAGGTACACAGTTCCAGGTTCCATACGTATTCAAGACTCTATTCAGTAAAGAGCCAATTGAGTTTAAGGATATGTGTGAGACTAAATCTGTAACATCATCTTTATATTTGGATATGAACGAGAGATTACCAGATGTATCTGCTGAGGAAAAAGAATTGACTAAGCTTATGAAAGAGTATAAGAACTCTGATACTTTACCAGATAAAGTTCATGAGCTTGAAGATGAAATCAGTAAAGGTCATAACTATATATTTGTAGGTAAGGTCGGTCAGTTCTGCCCTATTAAACCAAACTGCGGTGGTGGTTTACTTATGCGAGAAAAAGACGGTAAGTATTATGCTGCTACTGGTTCTAAAGGATATCGTTGGCTTGAATCTGAAATGGTTAAACAACTTGGTAAAGAAACTGATATTAACCGTTCATATTATGACAAGATGGTTGACGATGCTGTAGATACGATATCTCAATACGGCGACTTTGAATGGTTCGTTTCAGATAACGATCTTGAAGAAGTTCCATGGTTCGCTCCATGCGGACGTAAAACATGTTTCACCTGCCCTAATTTCATACGTTATGGAGATACAGGTAGTGTAACGTGTAAAGACGGTTATGATATTAATTCGCAATTTTTAGAAACAGCTGATGACGCTTTTCAGAAGCGCTAAACAAAACTATTAAAATTATTTATTCAAAGGAGAAATTTTATTATGAATATTACATTTGCACCAAAAGGAATCTTACAAATTGATGACGCTAGAATAGTTTATCGTAACTTTTCAGGCATAGGCTCTAAATACAACAGAGAAGGCGACAGAAATTTTGCTGTTGTAATTGACAATCAGGAAGCAGCTGACGCACTTCTTGACGAGGGCTGGAACGTTAAAATTAAGCCACCTCGTGATGAGGACGAAGATCCGTTCATGTATCTTCCAGTTAAGGTTAAGTTCAATGATCGTGGCCCTAATGTATATTTGAAATCAGGTGCAAGACAGGTAAGACTCGACGAGGAAAGTATCTCTTGTCTTGATGACATTGATATTATCGGTGTTGATCTTGATGTAAGACCTTATGACTGGGAAGTTAATGGTAAGACTGGACGTACTGCATATTTGCAGTCGATTCGTGTTACTCAGGATCTTGATCGATTTGCTACTGAAGAAGAATATTAATCGGCTAGGGCTCGTCTACGGACGGGCTCTTTATATTTGAAAGGAGCAAATTATGATATACGGTTACAAGTACAATACTGGCTATATTAAACTTAAGCGTGTTCTTTCTGAAAGAGACATCAAGCAGTATCAAATTGCAGGTGATATTGGTTTGAGCATGCAAACATTTAATAAAAAGCTTAATCATAATAAGACACATTTCACAGAGATAGAAAAACTAAAGATTCGTGAAGTTCTTAATTATTGGGACGTAGATCTGTTCTGTTTTATGGGTACCGATGGAAAAATCAAATATCCAGGAGGAGACGAATTATGAAACTCTTAATTGGACTGATAGGAGCTATAGTCTCGTGGGGCATTTGCATGGCAGTATTTAAGATTGTAGCATTATGTTGTGATCTAAACTTTAATTTACTAGTAGCCTCTGGACTATGGTTACTACTTGGATATTTGAAATGGTTCTTTATATGGGATCGAAAGGAAAGTGATTAGGATGGAAGATAAATACTTAGAAGTAGATTTTGAGAAGTATTGTCCTACATGCAAATACTATAAATTGAATGATGTATTTGATCCGTGTAATGACTGCTTACAAAATGGCATGAATCTACATTCACATAAACCAACAGAGTATAAAGAAAAGTAATTGATATTTGAAAAGGAGATTATTATGGGTATCAAACAAGAACTTATTAACATAATTAACGAGCATGATGCTGAGGGCAAAGACTGCACATTAAGCGTAGAACAAATCGAGGCTATTGTATCAATGATCGATGACAGCGCTGCTAAAGATAATATGATTGAAGATCTTAAAATTAGATTGAAGTCTAAAGACGATCTTATTTCTAAGCTTTATGGTGGTATCATTAACAACTTCCTCAAAGAGAATTTATAGGAGGTCGCCATGTCTGAACAATTAGTATTTGAAGATGTGCTTAATTCAGAGCCAAAAAGCGACGGTTGGGCTGAAGCTTCAAAACTTAAAAAAGAAAATCGTCAGTTAAAAAATCAACTGGAAGACGTTGATAGTCTTATAGACGAGATTACTCATGCTCTCGATTTAGGTCCAGATAACGATTGGGCTAGACGCGCTATTGAACGTTATAACAATAAGTATCATGAGTGATAAGCAACAATTTCTATATGACCATCAGAGAAAGGCGATCGATAGGATGTTTAACGGCTGTATATTAAACGGTGGTGTTGGTAGTGGTAAATCCAGAACCGGTTTATTCTATTATTTCAAAGAGCAGGGCGGCTGGATTGAATACGACAAATACACTCCTATGAAGCATCCTAAAGATTTGTATATCATCACAACTGCAATGAAAAGGGATACTTTGGAATGGGATGGAGAATTAGCTAATTTCCTTCTCTCAAAAAATCCCGAAGTGAACTTTTACAAAAACAAAGTGACTATTGACAGTTGGAATAATATTAAAAAATATGTTGAAATTACGGACGCTTTCTTTATATTTGATGAGGATCGTGTATGTGGATCTGGTGCCTGGGTTAAAGCTTTCTATAAAATTGCTAAGAACAATAATTGGATTATATTATCAGCAACTGCTGGAGATACATGGATTGACTATATTCCTGTATTTGTAGCTAACGGTTTCTATAAAAACAAAACAGAATTTATGAGAGAGCATGTGCAGTTTGCTAGATATGCCAAATTTCCAAAGATCGAAAGATACTACAACACTAAGCGCTTGATTCGTTTACGTGACAAGATTCTTATTGATATGGATTTCCATCGTAACACTACTCCGCATCATGAAGATGTATTTGTTAGCTATGATATTTCAATGTATAGGGATGCTATGAGAAATAGGTGGGATCCATTTAAAAATGAGCCTATTCAACAAGCATCCGGACTTTGCTATGTCCTTCGTAAGATAGTTAACTCTGCTGATTCTAGACAGATAGCTATATTAGAGTTAGCAGAGAGTCATCCTAGAATGATTATATTCTATAACTTTGACTACGAGCTTGACATTCTTAAGAGCATCTATTATGGAGACGATGTTGAGATCACTGAATGGAATGGTCACAAGCATCAGCCAATACCAGAGTCAAAGCGATGGATATATCTTGTGCAGTACACTGCTGGATGCGAAGGATGGAACTCTATTAAAACAGACACAATCGTCTTCTTTTCACAAAATTATTCTTATAAAGTAATGACTCAAGCTGCTGGCCGAATCGATAGATTGAATACTCCTTATACAGATTTGTATTACTATCATTTAAAGAGTAGATCAGGCATTGATTTGGCTATTAGTCGTGCCTTGAAAGAGAAGAAGAAATTCAATGAAAGTAGATGGGTTAAATGGTAACCACGCACTAATTACAACTCCTATTATGGAAAGGCTGGAGGGTCTTGGCTAGAAATAGCTGAGACTCTTTTGCTTTTATATTTTGTCACTAAGCCACTGGATAAACTATCTTAGGAGTGATTTATCATGGAAAGAACCATGAAATTGTACGGAAACAAAGTTTACGGTGAAGAGGTGTCTAAGTATGGATTAGAGAATGGATATTTGGATTATCTAACTCTATCTAAAATCATTGGACCTTGTATCATGAACAATTATCTTCGTGCAGAGACTATGGAAGATTGGGAAATTGTGGCTGGTGATTTAGATCATGATATTTATCAGGATTACATTATCTCAGAGTATGGATATGAGTTCTTAGTAGAGTTTACAGATGAGCTAGTATTCTATAACGATAAACTAAATATTTATATTTGGGGTGTTTCTCATTTTGGAACTAGCTGGGATTATGTACTGACTAATATCAGATTAGAAGGAGTTGACCAAGATTGAGATACGTTGACTATGTTTATGAGATTATTATCGATAAATGCAGTGACTTAGATTCAATCTATGAAGATCATATTGAGTTTCTCGTTGGATCAACGGGTTTGCTCGAATTGATCAAACATGGATGTTTAGAGAGCTGTGGTGTAGTTAATGGACGTAGGCTCTATGTTTTAGTCGACAGAGATTATTAGAAAGGGGAAAGACTTATGAAAAAACGGAGCATGTTGGGATTGATATTTGACTTTGTCATGGTGTTCTTGACTGGCGGTCTATGGCTTATATGGATATTGATCCGATATTTACGACAAAGCTAAAAACCTACAAGGGGCTGGAAACTAATGAAAAATACGAAAGTATTAGAAATGCTGAACAACGGACGGATTGATGAATTAAAAGAAGCATTGAAAGATGAGGTGTATACTGACTCTTTAAAAGCTAATCCTAGTCAAAAGAAACGTTATGCAGCTATGAAAAGATATTTGAAAACTATCAGTGATTCAAGGCCCATTCTCACAAAACCTTGTGAAGTAGAATTCGAGGGTGAGAAGTATAACTCCTTTACTAATGCATATTCTCTAGTATTAACTAAAGAATCTTGCGGAGAACTTGAGATGTGTAATGAGCCAGAAAGATATCCCGATGTCACTAGATTAATTATTCGCAGTGGAGATATCGGTACAATCAATTTTAATAAAGTTCTAGCAGAAGCAAAAAGTAAAGGCTATAAGTATACTAAAAATGCGATTTTCAATAACAACTATCTTATGAGATATAACGACTCATATTTTAGAATTGCCTTAGTTGATATTACTTACGGCGTGATCGACGAGGGTAAGGAAATCGAAGTATATTTCAACGGTAAAAATAGACCGATGGTTATCCAAAATGATTTGGGTATCGGAATGCTTTTACCTATTCGTGCTGATGGAGATTATGTGGATGCAGACTCTGTCATTATCGAAGTATAAATTTAAGTCAATCTAGGGCTCGTCTACGGACGGGCTCTTTATATTTTTTTAAAAACTGAAAGGAAATACATATTATGATTAAGATTGGACAAAAAGTAAAATTCGATCCATTGAGAGATATCAGCATAATGGGAGTACTTGACAGACGTACAGCTAAATTTGACCAGGTTGTAGGGACTATTACATATATTAATGCCCCTCATCGCTGGTTTTCTGTTGAGTATGGCGACAAAAAAAAGGGTTATCATCTTCGTACCAGCTTTAAATTCGACGATTATGGAACTAAAGTTACAGAAGTTCGTGAAAGGGGTATGCAGACATGCTGTTCTTAAAATTATTTATCGCTGCACTTATATTTATAGCCATCATTATCGGCGCTATTATCGTTACATATAATGCATATCTCTCGATCATTAAAAACGATTATGTAAGACCACTAGATTATTCGGATTTTGATGATCCAGATATACATGAGGATGAATGGCTATGAATTGTCCTAAGTGTAACGGAAAAATAATAGTTTCTGATATTGTACATAACGACGATACTCAAGAAACATATAGAAAAAAGAAATGTATCGATTGTGGGCATGTATTTTATACAGTCGAGTTTGTAACTGAAGAAACGAGACAGTTCAGACGAGATTGGATATACCATCATCGATAAGGGGTACATATGAAAAAATATTTTAGTAACCAGGACAATAACCCTCTTCGTAATCCTTCTGGCTATATTGATCATACGGCTCACGATGCAATTGCGCATGTAGACGCTGAAAGAGAACGTAAGAAGCGAGAAAGGAACCATGCACATCACAAAGTAATAGAAACTATATTTACTATATGCGAATTGGCAGGGTTTGAAGTTGAGGGTCGTATTGTCCTGAAGGATAAAAAGACAGGTAAAGTTTATCGGTAAATATACTGATATTTTGAAAGGAGCAAATTATGGCATTAGCTAAAAAATGTGATCGATGCGGTAAATTGTATGAGCACTATTATGACTTTAATTCATGCATGGTAATTGTTGCTGATAAATATGGACACATTGGTGCTACATCAAAAAAGAATGACCTATGTCCTGATTGCATGCAGGCACTTACTGATTTTATGGAAGCGCCGCAGAGAGAAATAAATGATTCAAAAGAATCTTTAACACCCGACATAGGCATTGCTGGTATGATTACAACCACACTTGTTACTGGAACAATTGGTCAGGTTCTTGATGAATGTACACTTGACGGACATGCGAGAAAATTGTTAGACGAGCTTTATCAAACGGCATTGAATGACATGCAGGAGGCAAATTATGAAAAAACGAATTAAAAATTTGATCAACCGTTATTTTAATAAATTGCCAACGCCGGCAGCTAGATGCTGGTGTATAGGTAGTGATATTTGTGTTATTGACACATATAGACTTTCTGCTTCTGGTTATCCTTATGAGACATTTTACGATAAGGATACTGGTATATGTTATATTGCTATCGGTAATGGAGTAACACCACTATACAATAAAGACGGAACCTTGAAGATTCATAAGGAGAGTAAATAACTATGGATATGTTAGATTGGGCTAAAAACGAAGTAAAAATTGCATGTGAAAAAGAACATCCGGGTCTTAAAAAAGGAGAATGGGATTACGGTTGTGCTTGTTATCAGAGTGCATTAAAAGCTTATAAAAGTTTGGACGAAGACGGTCATTCAGGATTTAGTTGGGCTATGACTGGATATATTTTAAAGAGGCTTATGGATAATAAACCTTTAACACCTATCGAAGATACTGATGACATTTGGAAGGATATGTATAAACAGCGATATGCTAATCATACTGTGATGCAATGCCTTAGAATGCCATCATTATTTAAGTATATTTATGATGATGGTAGAATCGAATATTACGATAACGATCAATTCATTGGCATTGATATTCATAGTGGCATTTCATACTCATTAGGCCTTATTAGAGATGTTATGCAAAAAGAATTTCCTATAACTTTTCCTTATATGCCAGGAAATACCATTAAAGTATATTGTGAGGATTTTCTTGCAGAACCTGGGAACGGTGACTTTGATACTGTTGGAATTATGTATTATCAAACAGATGATGGTATAAAAGATGTCAAAAGATATTTTAAAGGCCTTTCTAATAATACACGGCACCTTTCTGATAATGGTTGGAGAGAAATCAGTTTTAGCGAATATATGAATAGAAAGGAAATGGCTGATAAGTTAAAGGAGAGTAAGGATGAACAATAAACAATATTATGAAGCATATGCAAAAGAAGTATTTGATTTATATAAGAGTTTTAGACTTGCAGGATTTGATTACGATGATGCTTTTGAATTAACAAAAATATGCATTGCAAATCAAACTACTGACAACAGTTTTTATGCAGAACTTGATCGCAAACGTCGTAGTGACCGTTTAAAAGCTTCTTTAAATAATTTAAAAAGTTGTGAAGAAAAGGAGAAAAATCATGCTAGATTTTAAAGTATATTATGATGATGGAGACTATTGTGGTATTTCTAAGGTTTATGCTATTGATACTACAAGATATCGTTTTCTTGTATGCAGCTCATACGATGGTAGATTTCTATGGGTTGACATAAAAGACTGCATACTTGAAAAGGAGAACAAAGATGATTAAATTCAAAAACACTATTACGCCTTCTGCTGAGCAATGGATGGCGATTATTCACGGCTTAAGAAATCCTATGAATAGTTGGGATAAATCAGATAGTAAAATGTATATAATAACAATGAACGCTGAAGGATGTCCCGAAAAACATAATTTTTTGATTGGGCCAAATGACCGTGACCTCATGACTCGTCTTCGCAATGCTGGTATAGATCATCGTAAGTTCATGCGAATGATTACTGTATATGTTGATATTACTGCACCTTTATATTGGTGGAAAGAATTTGACACATATAAGGTTGGTACTGTTGCTAACTCTTGCTCAACTATGCACAAGATTCATGAGAAGGAATTTACGCTGGATGATTTTAGTTGTGAGCATCTGATCGATGTGACTACTTCCAAAGATAACGAGTCTGTATATTTGGACGGCATATATCATACGTCACGTGGGGTTCTCCTAAATATACTTGAATGTCTGAATCATTTCAGAAAACTGTATCTCTTAACTAAAGACAAAAAATACTGGTGGCAGATGATCCAGCTTCTTCCTAGCAGCTATAATCAGCGTCGAACCGTCATGCTTAATTACGAGGTTTTGGCTAACATCTATAAGTCTCGTAAGAACCATAAATTAGACGAATGGTCTGTTGGATTTATGGAGTGGATTGAGAGTCTGCCGTATTCTGAGTTGATCATCGGAAAGGATGAATGAGACAAATGAATAGCTTCTCATACACCTCGACCAACACACCAAAAATTCCATTACGATGCAAGATTAAACATCAGTTTATATTTAAGCCTGCAAACGAACATTGTGAATGGGGATTGGAGTATCCTCACGAGATATCTCTATGCTTCGCTTGCCCGCATTTTATTAAGGAGGGATTTTAATGGAATGTGTTTGATATTTTTGTACGTCTATAAACCAACATACATATGTAATTGATGAAAGGAAACAATTATGAAATTTAATGAATGGGTAAAAACCTACAACGGAAAGAAAACAGACTTTGACGGAGCTTATGGTGTACAGTGTGTAGACCTTGCAAACTGCTTCATCAACAAATGCCTTGGACTTAAGATTGGCTTCTGGCCTAAATATGCTAAACAGTTCTGGACTGAGAGAAACAGCAGTGCTTGGCTTAAAAAGAACTTTGACTTCGTAACATGCCACTATAAAGACGGTGAACTTAAGGCCGGCGATATCGGTGTGAGAACCTCTGGAACAGCTGGCCATATTTTCATCGTAGCTGAACCTACCAAGGGCGGTAAGATCAAATACTATGATCAGAACGCTGGCGGTAACGGTGAAGGCATGACTCTCAGAACTAAGCAATATTCTCAGTTTGTAATTACTGGCGTACTGAGGCCAAAGGATCGTAAGAACCTTCCGTCAGATACTAAGAAGACTGAGACAAAGAAGTCAGACAGCTCAAAGAAGACCGAAACCAAAAAGACCTCCACATACAAAGTTGGTGGCACTTATACTTTGCTCTTTGACGTTAAAGTACGTAAAGGTGCCGGTACTAACTTCGGTCAAAAGCTTCGTCCACAGCTCACTGCTAACGGTAAAAAGAATGCCAAAGCTGGTCTTTATGCTGTTCTTAAGAAGGGTACAAAGGTTACAGCAGTCTCTGTAAAGAAAAAAACAGACGAGATTTGGCTTGAAATTCCGTCCGGTTGGGTATGTGCTGTCTTGAAAAAAAAGACATTTATTAAGTAATTTTGGCAATTCTGTGCCCACTTTTGGGTTTAAAAATCCGGGCTTTGCCCACTTTTAATTTGGCCACGACTATTTGGTAATGATATTTTGCTGACAAAAATGGCCATTTGCCCACTTTCTGCCCAAGTTTGAGAGATAAAAGTGGGCTTGAAACGGTCCTAATTTGGCCTGATTTATACAATATCTTGTATATTTTGGGCTAAAATTGGGCTATTTATACAATATCTTGTATATTTGAGTGCTCTCTGCCCACTTGCCCACTTTTTTTCTTTAATTCTTTAAAAAATAATAAATTATAGTAAATATACTATAATTTATAAAAATAAAAGAATAGGGCCGATAAAAGTGGGCTTTTGGCCACAAGCATATTCTTGACTAAGAAAGGAGTAAAAGCTTATGGAAGTTATGGACGAACGTCTGTATACGAACTTTAAACAATATTTTCCCTTGTTTGCAGAAGATGCTGTTAGTTTCACTACAAGTAATATTCCATGCGAGTTGATAGTAAAGTTGACGGACGGTAGTTTTATATTGTATGACGATGTTGACCGAACAATTAGAAATCTTCCAGATGATCCACACGAATTATCTAAAGAAGAATGTACTAAAGAGTTTAGTTATCGTCTAAGAAAAATGATGCAAATCAAAGGCGTTACACAGCAAGAGCTATCTAAACGAACAGGAATAGCTCAATCAAATATTAGCTGTTATGTAAGAGGTACTAATAGTCCATCTTTTTATGTCATTGATAAAATTGCAAAAGCACTAGACTGTTCAATAGATCAGTTTAGATATTATTAAAAAGGAGTAATCACAAATGACACATATGCGTATAGTTAACTTTGATCGTACAGCACGTATCGAACAATTAAAAGCATGTGCTGAAACTATTATTAAAAATGCTGAGAGCATTATTGGTGATGAACATTATGCAGGAGATATGTCAGTATCAATTATTTTAAAAGCTGATGCGTTTCCAAGCATAAAAGTTGATAAAGATATCTATCCGGATAGACTTGAAGAAATTTGTAGCATCAAGTAACAATCTCTATTTTTTAGCTTCGCGAAAAAAACATGCCCTTTTATGGAGAGAGAAGTAAAATATCTGCTTTCTCTTTTTATTTTTATAAACATAGTCTTAGATAGTAGAGCTCCCACCATAAGGGATGTCTTGAGGTCTAAGGCTTTTTATTTTTGAAGAAAGGAGGCTCATTGTTAATGGCCAGAAGTTCTAGACTGGAAAGCGGTTTTCAAGACAAGCTTATAAAAGATCTAAAAACTATATTTCCAGGTTGCATGATTTTCAAGATGGACCAAATTCAGGGTATTCCTGATTTACTCGTTTTGTATAAAGATAAGTGGGCCTCTTTGGAATGTAAAAAATTCGCGAACGCTAGGAAACGTCCAAACCAAGAATATTATGTGGACCTGATGAACAAGATGTCATTTTCTCGTATCATCTATCCTGAAAATAAAGCGGAGGTATTACATGAACTTCAACAATCATTCAATGCTCGAAGGTAAACATGCATTTTTAGGAGCTAGCAAATATCATTGGATCAACTACGATGCTGATAAAGTAGCTGATTCGTATTCTAAGTTTCTCGCTGTTCAAAGAGGAACAGAATTACATGACTTTGCAGCTCAATGTATTAAACTTGGGCAAAAACTTCCAAAGTCTAAAAAGACTTTAAATATGTATGTGAATGATGCAATCGGCTTTAAGATGACACCAGAGCAAGTCTTATATTATTCAGAGAATTGTTTTGGTACAGCCGATTCTATTTCTTTTAGAAATGGTTTGCTAAGAATTCATGATTTAAAGACTGGCGTAATACCAGCACACATGGAGCAGCTTATGATCTACGCTGCTCTTTTTTGTTTGGAATATAAAGTTAAACCGTCTGAAATTGATATGGAGCTTAGGCTCTATCAATCGGACAATGTTTTATATCATAATCCAACAGCTGAAGATATTGTTCCTATCATTGATAAGATTATATCTTTTGACAAGATTATAACAAATATTAAATTAAGGGAGGGTTGATCCTATGAATCCTGTTGCTGAAGATATTCTATCCTATTATGGATGCGGTTCTGATGAAGAATCATTAGAACACTACGGAACGCCAAAGCGTTCTGGTAGATATCCTTGGGGTTCAGGAGAAAACCCTTATCAGCATAGCGGCGATTTTCTTAGTAGAGCTGAAACTTTAAAAAAGCAAGGTCTCAGTGAAACAGAAATCGCTAAGAGTATGGGTCTTACAACAACTCAGTTTAGAACTCAAAAATCATTGGCTAAAGATGAAAGAAGAGCTTTGGAAGTTGAGACTGCTAAAGGACTCAGAGCAAAAGGATATTCGTTAAATGAGATTGCAGAAAAGATGGGTTATAATAACGATTCATCTGTAAGATCATTACTTAATGAAGGTTCTGAAGCTCGTATGAATCAAGCTAGGAAGACAGCTGATTTCCTTAAAGATCAGATCGATAAAAAAGGTATGATTGATGTCGGAACTGGTGTTGAGCGTGAACTCGGTATATCTAAAGAAAAGTTGAATCAAGCGTTGTATATTCTTGAGATGGAAGGATATCCGGTTTATGGCGGTGGCGTTCCACAAGCTACCAATCCTGGTAAGCAAACAAACCTTAAAGTTATTTGTCCACCTGGAACTAAGCATAAAGATATTTATGACTATGACAAGATTAATTCTGTCAGGGATTATATTTCTTACGATGATGGCGAGACCTTTAAGAAGGGATTTGTATATCCTGAAAGCTTAAATTCAAAGCGTCTTAAGATTCGCTATGCCGAAGAAGGCGGTCTTCAAAAAGATGGCGTTGTCGAACTAAGAAGAGGCGTAGACGATTTATCTTTAGGTAATGCACATTATGCTCAAGTTCGTATTATGGTTGACGGTAAGAAGTACATAAAAGGTATGGCTGTATATTCTGATGACATGCCTGATGGTGTAGATGTTATTTTTAATACTAATAAAAAACAAGGAACACCAATGGGTAAAGTTCTTAAGGATATTAAGGATGATCCTGACAATCCATTCGGTTCTCTTATTAAGGAACATGGCGGTCAAAGCTACTATATTGGTAAAGATGGCAAAGAACATCTGTCTCTTATTAATAAGCGAGCTGATGAATCCGACTGGAGCGAATGGAAGGATGCTATTCCATCTCAGTTCTTGTCTAAGCAAAACGTATCCTTAGCAAAGAGACAGTTGAACTTAGCAGAGTATGACAAAGTATCTGAGTTTAAAGATATTTGTTCAATTAATAATCCTACTGTTAAGAAGAAATTGTTAGATACATTTGCTAATGATTGCGATTCAGCAGCTGTTCATTTACAGGCAGCGGCTTTACCTAGACAAAAGTATCATGTTATTTTACCAATGACATCAGCAAAGGATAATGAGATATATGCTCCTAACTATAAGAATGGTGAGCAAGTAGCTCTAGTTCGATATCCTCATGGTGGTACATTTGAGATTCCTATATTAACTGTTAATAATAAATTAGCCGAAGGCAAGAGCGTAATAGGTAGAACTTCAAGTGATGCTGTAGGTATTAACAGTAAAGTAGCTGAAAGATTATCTGGCGCTGACTTTGATGGTGACACTGTTATGGTTATTCCAACAGGAGGTAAGATTAAGATTACCTCTACACCAACATTAAAAGGTCTTAAAGGATTTGATCCTAAAGATAGTTACAGTGCTGATGAAGTAAAGGTTGACTCGCATGGTGTCGAACATTTTTATCGTAATGGTAAAGAGTATCGTCTGATGAGTGAGAAGTATAAACAGAAACAAATGGGTGTTGCTTCTAATCTCATTACAGATATGACATTGAAAGGTGCAAAGCCAGATGAATTAGCTAAGGCTGTTCGTCATAGCATGGTTGTTATTGATGCAGCAAAACACAAGCTTGACTATAAGCAAAGTGAGATCGATAACGATATTGCTGCTTTAAGAAAGAAATACCAAGGTCATATTGGTTCAGATGGTAGATACCATGAAGGAGCATCAACTCTTATTTCTAGAGCCAAGTCAGAGACTCAAGTTCTTAAAAGAAAAGGCAGTCCTATGATTGATCCTAAGACTGGTAAGGTTTCATATAAGGAAGTACACGAGGAGTATATTGATAAGAATGGTAAGGTACAGATACGTACCCAGAAGAGTACAAAGATGGCAGAGACTAATGATGCCCGCACTCTTATTTCTGATGCTGATACTCCTATGGAACGCCTATATGCTGACTATGCTAATAAAATGAAGTCCTTAGGTAATCAGGCCCGTAAGGAAATGGTTAGTACAGGTAGGATTCCATATTCTTCTACGGCCAACGCTACATATAAAAAAGAAGTTGACCATTTAAAAGCACAACTAAATATAGCTTTAAAAAATGCTCCTAGAGAAAGGCAAGCCCAGGTTATGGCTAACGCTATTGTTAAAGCTAAGAAACAAGATAATCCTGACATGACTAAAGAAGAGCAAAAGAAAATAGGTCAACGAGCTTTAACCGCATCTAGAAATAAAGTTGGCGCTAAACGAGTATCAATTGAGATCTCTGATAAGGAATGGGAAGCTATTCAAGCAGGTGCTGTTAGCGAAAATATACTTAAAAAGATACTAGATAATACTGATATAGATAAGATTAGAGAAAGAGCTACACCTCGTTCTACTACATCTATCAGTACAGCTAAAGCTAATAAGATCAGTACCATGAAAGCTTCCGGTCATACAACAGCAGAGATAGCACAAGCTCTTGGCCTATCAACATCGACTGTATCAAAGTACTTAAACGGAAAGGCGTGAATCGACAATGACGAATGAATGTATGTTAACAACAGTTGACAATCCTTTTGATCCTTTCACACAGTTTGATTTATGGTTTCTGTTTGATGTTGAGAAAGGTTACAACAGTTGTGCTTACTTAGATAGAATTGCTAAAACATCTGATCAACTCTCTGACAAAGAGAATGAAGAAGAGATTGAAAGAGCAATTGATGAAATTATTAAATATGATTTCATGAACATTTACAAAAAAGTTAAAAAAGAAGCAGAATAATTCAAATATTTTTGATTAAATTTGTTTCAAAAGCGATGAAAACTGAAAATAAAATTTTAAAAAATATTTTTAGGATAGTGGGGGGTCTCCGAAAATCGCACCCCCTACCCACATCGCGGCGGCCCTCAAAAATTCTCCGGGGGAAAATTTGAGGAAACCATTTATATTTTGGCCGGGTGTTTCGCCTCGGCCTATTTCTCTATACAGCATTTAAGAGGGACCACGAGGCTATTTATATTTCCCTATACGTGTTTTGTTGCTTTCGTTTTCATAAGTCCGCTGTGGTTACTCCATTTACAATTTACTCCTTTCGGTAAAAGTATTCTAATAGTTTCGTGAGTCCTTTTAAATGCTGTATAAAAGTATATTTAAATTTATTAAGAAAGGGTGAAAACTAAATGCGAACATTGTCTTATAAAGTTGAAGGTCAGCGACTTGAGCCTATTGGCAATCATAGTGGTGTCAAAGCTGGGTCAAAAGGATATTTAAGAGCTCAATTTAAGTTCAACGAAGACTGGGATGGATGCATAAAAGTTGCATCTTTTTTTTATAAGGGAGTAGAGTATGCATGTAAATTAGATAAAAACGATTCATGCGATATTCCAGCAGAAGTTCTAGTAGGTTCAAGTTATAGTATTTCGGTAGAAGGTCGTAAAGGTGATTATCGTATACCATCTCGAACTATTACGGAACGTCAGTTAGGAGGTGTTGGATAATGGCTACAGCAGAAGAACTATTTTCATCACTTAATTCAGAAGAACCGCACATTATCATTAATAGCGATAGAACAATAACAATACCAGATGAACTTAAAAACGCAGCAGTTCAGTATGACCATAATATTGAAACTGTAACGTTTGATTGCCCACGATATTGGGATGGTAATGATTTAAGTGAAATGATTGTTTCAATCAACTATAAGAGATCAGACGGTCATGAAGGAAGTTACACTTGTAAAAACGTAGTAGTTGATGGTAATGACTCTAATATAATGCATTTCGATTGGACAATTTCTAATGATGCTACACAAGTAGCAGGCGATCTCGTATTTATAGTTTGTGTAAAGAAAGAACATATTGATGGGTACACGTCTCAAGTATGGCATAGTCAAAGATGTGAAACATTTTCGGTTATTAAAGGATTGAAGTGTATTCAAGCGCCCATTATACCTAGTGATCCAGAGTATAGCGGTGTACAGGCTGATTACAATCAAAATAGCGAAACAGCAGCAGACTATATTAAGAATCGTCCTTTTTTCAATAAACTTCAAAAGTATACGTTCACAGAAGATGATTATAAGTCTCCAGTTGCGTCTATAGATAGCGATAACTCTATATATAAGTTATCAGATGACATTATTTCAATAGATGCATTAAGTGTTAGCACTATATCTATACGTAATTTATTACCAACTGAAGAGGATCCTGATGAAGTACATCGTGATATACCAATGTGGGTCGATTTTGGTAATGGCAGTGTTTACCCTGGAGATCCGAATGATGTCTATATGACATTAACTGTGGATGATGGAACTGGAAACGTACCGGAAAATATATATGAAGATACACAAGCTATATTAGGTGATGGTATATGTTTTATATATAAAGAGTATAAAGCACAAGAAGATCCTGATATTACCTTATCTCCAGGAATATATGCAATTATAGACCAACAATATAGACCAGAAGATTTAACAATTAATAATATTAAGAAGATTGACAGTAGTTTTTTACCGACTGACAATATTATCAAACTCATTTTACAGAATAGTATAAACGAATCAACTATTAATAACATGATAACTGATAGACTTAAGTCGATAAATAGTCATTTAAATAATGTAGATACGTCACTTAATAGTATACGATCAGACATAAATAATATAAATAATGTTTCTATAAAAAATATAAGATATGATATAGACAATGCAAGTAAGTATACATCAAATATGCGTAAAGATGTAGATACGCTACAACAAAATATAGTACCTATTAAGAGTTTATACATAGATAATGCTACGCGCATGTTTCTTAATTGTGATTTTACAAGTTTGCCATTAATAGTTTTATCGAGTAATTATTTTACTGAAACTTTTAAAAATTGTTCTAAGATGACTTTTTGTAACATAGCATCGTCTGATAGATATAAACCAAAAAATATAGATGAAATGTTCTATAATTGCGTAAAACTTACTGATATTTCATCTAATACAATAAATATTCCATGTTTAGATTTAAGCGAATGTACATCAGCATTATCAACTTTTTACGAATGCCGAAATCTTACAACTATCTACTTGATTACATCCATTAAGATATCTCTTGATTTTTCATGGTGTCCTCTTGATGATAAGACAGTTGATATGATTTTATCTAATTTATTACCAGTAACTGAATCACAAGCTATAACATTTAAACCAAATATATTAGATAAAATTACAGATGAGCAATTAGCAAAAGTGCCATCTGGATGGGTAATACACTAAATGAAAGGAGATGAATAAAATGACAATCGAAGAATTTACACAACTTTATGCTGATAAAGTAACGGTAACTCCAAGATTAAATGGTAAATGGTATTTTCTAGAAGCAAAAGATGGCTATTGCATTCTTAGTCCAGAAAATACTGTTACCGATAAAGAAGGTAATGTTATAAAAACTTATAAATATGCAATATTCTGCACTGCTGATTATGATTGGAGTACACTTCAGATCGTACCGGTCGATAGTCTTGGTGAAGGCGATCGTTTAGCAGATGTCGGTATTGAAGGCCCGACCGCATAATTAATTTATGCAAAATTCAAAATGAAAGGAGGCAGTAACCAATGGCAAAATCCACTACACAAGGATCTTCTAAATCATCTCGAACTAGAAGACCTGCTATGACTCCAGATGCTAGAGAAAATCAGATGATAAATCTGGCGGTTGATTTAGCAGAAAGGCAGTTGGAAGAAGGTACTGCCTCTTCTCAGGTTATAACGCATTTCCTCAAGTTAGGCTCATCAAAAGAGAGACTTGAGAGAGAAAAACTTGAAGAAGAAAACAAGTTGCTTAGAGCTAAAACAGAAAGTCTTCAATCTCAGAAGAGAGTTGAGGAGTTGTATGCAGAAGCTCTTTCAGCTATGCGAAGATATAACGGGCAAGGTGAACCAGATGAAGATTAGAACATATTCTGAACTGATTACTTTGCCAACATTTGAAGAGCGATTTGAGTATTTAAAACTAGGTGGAACTGTCGGTAAAGAGACCTTTGGATTTGACCGATATCTAAACCAAACTTTCTATAAAACTCAAGATTGGTTGCGTACCAGAGACCAAATTATTATTCGTGATAACGGCTGTGATCTCGCTGTAGAAGGCAGAGAGATTTACGGTCGTATTTTAATTCACCATATAAATCCTATTACCATGGAAGATATAGTGAATCGAAGTAGTTGGCTATTTGATCCAGAGAATCTTATATGCACTGTCAAGAATACACATGATGCAATTCATTTCAGCGATGAGAGTTTACTAGTCAAAGATCCAATCGCTCGAAGTAAAAATGATACGTGTCCATGGCGACACTAAAAGGAGGAAAACAGTATGTCTAATAAAAAGACAAAAGCCCCTGCACCTGAAAAGGTAGAAGAACCAAAAGTTACTGAAGCAGTAGAGCCTACTATCGATGCTCCGGTAGAACCTGAAGTTACAGAGACTAAGCCAGAAGAAGACATCCCAATCAAGAAGGTCGGTGTTGTTAAAGACTGTGGAAGTCTTAACATTAGAGCTTCAGCAGACATCAAATCTGAATCGCTCGGAACTATTCCGGTTGGTGAAGAAGTTGAAATCATCGACGAATGTCCAGGTAGCGACTTCTATGAAGTAGTTTACGGTAGTCTTTCAGGTTTCAGCATGAAACAGTTTATCGGCTTAGTAGCTGCTGAGGAATAAGGAGAATCGTCATGGAGAGTATACTGACATCAGTTAAGAAGATGCTTGGTATTACCGAAGACTATGAACACTTTGACCAAGACATTATCATACATATTAACTCCGTGTTCATGATTTTATGGCAGCTTGGTGTTGGTCCTTCCGAATGTTTCTCAATACAAGATAGTACAGCTATATGGTCTGATTTCATGGGTGATAATACCAAGATCGAGGCTGTTAAGACGTATATGTATTTGAGAGTCGGTCTCTTGTTTGATCCTCCGCTTAGCTCTTCAGTATTGGAAGCTAAGAATAACCAAATCAAAGAATTGGAGTGGCGTTTGCATATTATCGGTGATTCGCCAACCAATGAAGAAATTCAAAATGGAGGTGATGGCTAATGTCAGATTTTTATTATCCACAATATCCAGATGAGTTATACCACCATGGAGTCTTAGGTATGAAGTGGGGTGTTAGGCGTTATCAGAACAAAGACGGCTCACTCACAAATGCTGGTAGGAAGAGACAAGCTAAGGCTGAGAATAAGGCTGAAAGGAAAGATCGAAAGACCGCTTCCAAAAATCGAAGAACACTATCTGATGCTGATCTAAAAAAGCGTATAGAGCGTATGCAGATGGAGAAGCGTCTGAAGGATTTAACCGATGAGGATCTTAATCCTGGCAGAAAAGCTACTTCCGAAGTTATGAAAAATGTCGGAAAGAAAGTAGCAACAACAGTTATCGCCGGAGCTGCAATATATGGTATTAAAGCAGCCTTGACAAAGCATTTCGATCCAGTTGAAGCTGCTAAGTATATGGCACCAAAGCCTAAGAATAAATAACTAAAGGAGTAACATTATGGCATTATCAAACACTGCCGTCCCTATCTATTACGGCCAGTTTCGTGATGCCGTATTGAGAGGCGAAATACCAGTATGTAAAGAGATTGCTATGGAAATGAATCGTATTGACGATAACATAGCTAATCCTGGTCTTTACTATGATGATGAAGCTGTAAATGGATTTATCGATTACTGTGAAGAAGAACTCACATTAACCGATGGAGAAGACTTACATCTCCTTGATTCATTTAAGCTTTGGGCTGAACAGATATTCGGATGGTATTATTTTGTTGAAAGAAGTATCTATGAACCATCTCCCGATGGTCATGGCGGACACTATGTTAAAAAGTCCGTTAAGAAACGTCTTGTCAATAAGCAATATCTAATAGTCGCTCGTGGCGCGGCTAAGTCTATGTATGGTTCATGTCTTCAAAACTTCTTCTTGAACGTTGATACATCTACCACACATCAGATAACGACAGCCCCGACCATGAAGCAGGCTGAGGAAGTAATGTCACCGATTAGAACTTCTATAACCAGAGCTAGAGGACCGTTGTTTAAGTTCCTCACAGAAGGTTCCTTACAAAACACCACAGGTTCCAAGTCGAATCGTGTAAAACTCGCTTCTACCAAGAAGGGTGTCGAGAATTTCTTAACCGGATCTCTCCTTGAGATCAGACCTATGAGTATCGATAAGCTTCAAGGGTTGCGATGTAAGATAGCGACAGTCGATGAATGGCTTTCTGGCGATATCAGAGAGGATGTTATCGGTGCTATTGAACAAGGTGCTTCTAAGAACGATGACTATTTAATAGTAGCAATCAGTTCTGAAGGTACTGTTCGTAACGGTAGCGGCGATACAATCAAAATGGAGTTAATGGACATCCTTAAAGGCGATTATGTTAACCCTCATGTATCTATCTGGTATTATAAGCTAGATTCTGTAGATGAGGTCGCTGATCCGGACATGTGGATTAAAGCCAATCCGAATCTTGGAAAGACTGTTAGCTATGAAACGTATCAATTGGATGTTGACAGAGCCGAGAATGCTCCTGCAACTAGAAATGATATTTTAGCAAAACGTTTCGGAATTCCAATGGAAGGTTATACATACTATTTCACTTATGAAGAGACACTTCCACATAGAAGAAGAGATTTCTGGCAAATGCCATGTGCGCTAGGAGCAGACCTTTCACAAGGTGATGACTTCTGCGCTTTTACTTTTTTATTCCCATTATCAAATGGTTGTTTCGGTGTTAAGACTCGGAACTATATTTCAGAGTCTACTCTTATGAAGTTACCAGCAGCTATGCGAATGAAGTACGATCAATTCATGCAAGAAGGAAGTCTAATGGTTCTCGATGGAACTGTATTAGATATGATGGAGGTTTATGACGATCTCGATAAGTTTATTCTTGATTCTGAATATGATGTACGCTGCTTTGGCTTTGATCCATATAACGCTAAAGAATTTGTAGCTAGATGGGAAACTGAAAACGGACCATTTGGAATCGAAAAAGTTATACAAGGTGTGAAAACCGAATCTGTTCCGTTAGGCGAACTCAAGAAACTCGCTGAAGAGAGAAAGTTACTATTTGATGAAGAGCTTATGACTTTTGCTATGGGTAACTGTATTACTCTTGAAGATACTAACGGAAATAGGAAACTACTTAAAAAGCGACGTGAGCAAAAGATTGACGCCGTAGCAGCTATGTTGGACGCTTATGTGGCTTTTAAACTTAATAAAGATGCTTTTGAATAAATAATACGGGGTAATTTCATCTATAAAAAGGAGGTTAAAAACCAATGTCAGATTTTTATTTTAACCCTAATGGTTCAGACGAGCTATATCATAGCAAATACTTACGCAAATACATGGGTAAGAGCGGAAAAATGATATATGTTTATAAAAATAGTTCGAAAGATGCTAAAAATGGCTTTCAAACAAAATGGACAGATTTTAAAAACAAAAAAGGTGAAACATTACTTACAACCGAAAAAGGACATAATAAAAAAAATAATTTTAAAGGTGTAAGCATTGGCAAGGGTGCTAAATCTGCCAAAGATTATAAATATTATAGTGGTTCTTTAAAAATTGGTAAAAAAGAAATTACTATTGACAATGACGAAGGCCGACTTAATATGTATGTATTTACAAAGAGAAAAAAGAAGCAAATCGATAAAGGTCGTAGTATTGCTAAAAAATACTTACGTTAGGAGAAATTCAAAATGGCGGATACATTAATTTCCAGACTTAAACATGGCTGGAACGCTTTTATGAATCGAGACCCTACTAATACTAATTTTAGAGATTTCGGTGCTAGTTATTCTTATCGACCTGATAGAGTTCGTTTCTCCGGAGGTAATGAAAAATCTATTGTTACCTCAGTATATAATCGAATCGCTATGGATGCAGCTCAAATCGATATCAAACATGTCCAACTCGACGATGATGAAAGATATGTTAATACTATTGACTCCGGTCTTAATAACTGCCTCACAGTAGAGGCTAATATTGACCAAACCGGTAGAGCATTTTTGCAGGATGTATTCATGTCAATGCTTGATGAAGGCTGTATAGCAATTGTCCCTACAGATACTACACTTAATCCGAAAGTTACTAGTAGCTATGACATCTTGACAATGCGAACAGGTAAGATTCTAGACTGGTATCCAGATAAAGTGCGAATTCGATTATACAATGAACAAACAGGTAAAAAGGAAGAAGTATTGCTTCCTAAGAAAACAGTTGCGATTATTGAAAATCCTTTATATGCGGTCATCAATGAACGTAACTCAACCATGCAACGACTTATCAGAAAATTGAATCTATTAGATGCAATAGATGAACAAAGCGGTGCTGGTAAATTAGATTTAATCATTCAGCTACCATACACTATCAAATCAGAAGCTCGACGTAAGCAGGCCGAAGATAGACGTAAAGATATTGAACGTCAGTTAGCTGGATCTAAATATGGTATTGCCTATACTGATGCTACTGAACATGTAACACAGTTGAATCGTTCGCTTGATAACAATCTAATGAAGCAGATTGAATACTTAACGAGTATGCTATACAGCCAGTTAGGTATCACTCAGACAGTATTAGATGGCACAGCAGACGAGAAGACAATGCTTAACTATTACAATCGAACAATTGAACCGATTGTATCGGCAGCTGTTGATGAAATGAAACGTAAATTTCTCACTAAGACTGCTCGTTCGCAAAACAAATCTATCGCTTACTTTAGAGATCCATTTGGTCTTGTTCCAGTATCTGATATCGCTGAAATTGCAGATAAATTTACTCGAAATGAGATAATGACATCTAACGAAATCAGACAAAAGATAGGAATGAAACCATCAGATGATCCAAAGGCTGACCAGCTTATTAATAGTAACATTAGTCAACCGATGGAAGATCAGCAGATGTATCCGGAAGAGGAGGTTCCTGATGAAGCTGAAGAAGAACCAAGTGAACCAGTAAATTTAGCTGATATGAAAGTTAGCGATCTCAAATAATCAAGGAGGAAATTCAAAATGAGCAAGTATGATTTCAGTGGCTGGGCTACCCGAAATGACCTTAAGTGCTCTGACGGAAGAACAATCCGTAAAGGTGCATTTAAGCATAATGACGGACAGACAGTTCCTCTTGTATGGAATCATCAGCATAATGACTCAATGAATGTACTCGGTCATGCTTTATTGGAAGAGCGT
>ULZB01036148.1_pt1 | contig 72282 bp, 116 predicted proteins | sample 1962691 | NCBI WGS metagenome assembly ULZB01 (sample SAMEA4835878, study PRJEB28245) | human gut metagenome | biome: gut microbiome; material: fecal sample | place: Denmark | collected 2008 | reverse complement strand
TGTCCATAAATACGGGGTTATCTGGTATACGTAATAAGATATTCTTGTTGTTAAAATCGGCACTTTAGAAATGCTTATTTTAAGCCATTCTGTGAACATTTGTCTCCACTAACACCAGCTATACTACCATTGAGTCTCCACGAAAAACAGTTATTTTAGCATTATGGACGATATTTTTGTATTGTTTTTCGACAAGATTATCACCCGATTGTGATATGGTGTCAAGTACATCCGCAAATTTATTCATCTCCGATTCCATATGCTGTGGCATAACAGATGTATAGAGATCCATTGTCATTTGTAATGTAGCATGTCCCAGATATTTTTGTACTGTCTTTGGTGCAATACCAGCTTCAAAGCAACGTGTGGCAAATGTGTGGCGAAAACAGTGTGCAGAAAATGATTCCATTTCATCTAAATAGTCTTTTGTTAGATTAATCTCTTCAATAATTTTGTTGATTGCATCACATACAATTTGAGAATTTAAAGGTGTATTAAATCTTGTTGTGAATAACAAATCTGCACAATCTTCCCTAACATTTTTAGTAATTGGCTGTTTGGATGCTACAGCTCTTTTTTGCATGAACTGCTTCTTTAGGGCTAATTCACATTGCCTATTAATTGGTATCTTTCTTGTGCTTTTATTTGTTTTAGGGTTTTCAAAATGAAAATCCTTTTTGGCATCACCTTCGTATTGTTGGTATACAAGCGTTTTTCTGACATTAATAACCATGTTATTCCAATCAATATCTTCCCATTTTAATGCTGCAAGTTCTCCAATTCGCATTCCTGTTGCTACCGCAGTCACAAATAGATTATCATAAAATGTGCCTTTACAGCAATCAAAGAAAGTTACCTGCTCTTCTCTGGTTAATACTCTAATATCTTTTTTCTCGTCTCTTTTTAAAGTGATTCCTTTTGCTGGATTTCTTCGCACATATTCGTTTATAAGAGCTTTATTAAAAATATCAACCAGTAAGATTTTCACCTTATTACAAGTTTCAAATTTATACCCGTTTTCTTTTAATTCTTTGAGTCTCTTTTTAATTTGATATTGAGTAATATCTGTTAAATGGAACATACCAAGATAAGGTGATATATGCTTTTTGTATACTGTGTTATAATATTTTTTTGTATTTTCTCGTATAACATCAAACTTATAAACATCCATCCATTCTTTATACCACTCATCGAGTGTGATATTTTCTCTGATGTTGATTTGTTTATCATTTTCATACAATGCTTCATTGTATCGCTTTTTGACATCTTTTAAATCTTTGCCTGAAATCGATATTCTTTTGCCAAAACGATCAACATATCTTGCTTCATATCTACCACTCTTTTTTTGGACGATACCTTGCCCTAATTCTTTTCCTTTTAGATCTTTGCCCAATCGTAATTCCTCCTTTATATAAGGCAAAGAATCTCTGCGTGTATGTATTATACCACACAAAGATTCTTATTGTTATATCAATCTCATATAAAATGCTTACTATTTAAATATTTCTCGAATTCATTTCTTTTAATTAACTGTTTATTACCCACTTTTAATAAGAAAGGACATGCCGTTGAAGATAGTAGTTTTCTAATTGTAGTTTCTCCAATATTAGAGTATATCGATGCTTCTTTAATGGTAAGATTAATCTTATCCTTAATTTCCACTGTTTGTTCTATATATGCTCACCTCTTTAATTTGTTCCAGTAGATCCAATTCCACCTCTTGATTCATCATCTAAGTGATCAACTTCTACGAATTCGATCTCAGGCTGAATCTTCTGAATCTCAAACTGACAAATTCGATCGTTCTTACGAATTATGGTATCCCTCATAGCAATAGCTGGGAATTTCCAACAGTCATTATCTCCGCTGTAGCTATTATCTATTTGACCAACACTATTTGCAAGAATGATACCGAGGTTCTTATATGTACTGCTTCTTGGATACACATTTGCTTTATAACCTTTAGGCAACTTCATGCCTACGCCAAGAGAAATCAGCCGGAATTCACCCTTTTTCATTTCTACTGTTTCGGCAGCACGAAGATCAATCAAATCTCCTTTGCTAATCTTTTCAATTTTATCTATCTCATCATCAAAATACTTTATCTTAATTGTTTCCATATTATAAGTTCTCCTTTAAATATTTAATATACTTATCCCACTTGCCAATAGAATGTATGTATTCCTTACCACGCAATCCTTTTAATCTCATATCAGCTTTTATTTCGGATAATGGATGTTTCTTTGATACCAATGACTTAATAAAAGAATTCTGTATAACATTAATACTGAGAAGCTTGTTTTGGGGTACATTTTGGATTATTTCTTTGTATTTATCCAATTCGTCATCTGGTATTCTATATTCATTATTTCGTGGTAAATTCTTGCTTGAGAATGGTGATATATTTGCACCATTGGTTCTAGGTTTTAACAATGGAATAATTTTGTCAGAATTGACATATTTGAATTCAAACAGAATTTCTTCATCTGTTTCTTCTATATTATATATAATTGACGGATTTGTTTCTTGAATCTTTTGAATAATATTTCTGCCACGTCCGATCGATGGAATATATGCCAACAAAGTGCTATTACTTTGGTAGAATACTTTATTGCCAAATTGACAGTCGATGTATAAATCTATATCTTCATATTGTCCATTAATTTTGCGTGGGAAATCATTTGTATTTATATCTATTGGTGCTTTGATCCGATAAATACCTTTAAACTTCTCTATTAGATATGATATTGTTCTTCACCTTCTTCTGTGCATGATGATATAAGATCATCACCTGTTTTGGCTGCACTACATAACGATGCAACGGTTATACCGAGAATGCAACCAAGAAAAAATGTTATAATTGCTACTGCCATAAGAGTATACCTCCTTTTAATCTAATCACAATATAAAACCATTTTGCTTTGAGCGAGAGATTGCTTCACATCAATGCAGTTTTGGTTTTTTGAACCTCTCCACTTGAGTGTGAGATCTTTCTGCTCATCTATATATTCTCCGTCTATCACGACATCGCATAAAGAAATTATCTGCTTGCGTTTTTCCATCAATCCGTTATTATAAGATTCTTCAATATAATCAAAATAATCAAAATCATCTGTTTCTACAGGTTGATAATTCATTATGTAATTCCATCGAAAACCTGTATATAACCAGATAGTTTTCTCAGGAAAAGAAATACGGATTTCCTTAATTAAATCTAAAACCCCATCTAAATTCTGTTCAGCTAGGCACTCACCACCAAGGAATGATACTCGTTTAATATATGGTCTATCAATTATTTTCATAAATTTATCTTTTATTTCTTCTGTCCATTCTTTACCACCATTAAAATCCCATGTTTCAGAATTGAAACAATTGAAACAATGGAACGGACATCCTTGAACGAAGAGGGAGACTCCAACTCCCTCACCGTTAGAAATATCAAGATTACGTATACTTGAATATCTCATATTTAATCCTCCGTATATTCCATGTCGTCCAAATGATAAACACGATCATGAATGTCACCATATCTACCCTGATTACCACCATTTTTTGCAGTACCAATATAACCGCAAACTCTAAATGCTATATCCATTGTTGTATTGTCAGTGTTCCCACAGCTAGGACATTCCCATTTAAGTCTATTATTTTCGTCTGATACAAGAGGAATATCACCATCAAAGCCACATTTTTCACAATAACAACTCTTTGTGTTAATCTCTGCATACATGATGTTGTTGTAAATAAACTTAATGACTTCTAATATAGCAGGAATATTATGACTCATACTTGGCACTTCGATATATGAAATTGCTCCTCCTGGACTTAATTTCTGGAATTTTGATTCGATTCTTAGCTTTTCAAATGCCGTGATATGTTCAAAGACAGGAATGTGATATGAATTAGTAATATAATTTCTATCAAAACCATCTAATTTTTCAAAGATATCGTTATCGAAACGAGATTTTAGGCACTTTGCAAATTTGTAAGTTGTGCTTTCCAGCGGTGTTCCGTACAAACTATAGTCAATGTTTTCAGCTTGTTTCCACTGATTACATTTATCATTTAACGCCTGCATAACCTTTAATCCAAATTCTTCGCCAATCCCTTCATCAGAATGAGAATGACCAGTCATAAATTTTACACATTCATATAAACCAGCATAACCAAGTGATATTGTAGAATAACCATCATAAAGAAGTCTGTCGATTTTCTCATTTTTCTTTAATCTAGCATATGCTCCATGTTGCCATAGAATAGGTGCTACATCAGAAGACGTACCAAGTAATCGCTCATGTCTTGCTCTTAATGCTTTATGGCATAATTCCGTTCTTTCTTCAAAGATTTCCCAAAACTTATCAAAATCTCCGTCAGATGAGAAAGCAATATCTGGAAGAGAAATTGTTACAACACCTTGATTAAATCGTCCATAATATTTGTGCTTGTTTGAATCAAAATTCTTTGCGTTTGCAATATTCCCTACTTTATCTGTAAATCTATCTACAGTAAGGAAACTTCGGCAATTGTGGCTATAAATACCACTAACTTCAAAATGCTCACTAGATGTTGTCACATCATAACTATACATTTCTTTATGAATCGGATCAATCTTGATGACCTCTGATTCAATAGCATATCCCGATACATTTGATTCAATATAGTTATCACATTTCTTTTTGCATACAATGTAATTAACTAATTCATCAGTTGGATAAAATTCAACCCTATATCTAATTAATTCTGGATTTTTCTTTGTGTAATGATTATGATAAATTTTAGCTGGGATTCCAATAGATTGTGCTAACGCCATTTGCTGAAGTGCTAATTCTTTATTAGTAGAGCCGATTTGAACAGTAGAAAAGTTATTTTCATTTTGATGTGAATTGATATATCCGTCTGCATCAATCATTCCTGCAAAAAAGGCAAGCTTCGCTTCATAATTCCATGAGAATACTTCATTTGGAATTTGTCTATTTGCTTTATTGATACCTCCAAATTTTGATGTAAAATAATTTGTCACATATTGAATTCCACCGTTATTATCTGAAATTGCACATAAATCTTTGTATGTTCCTTTTTTACCACGTTCTTGTAGAATTGTTTTAACATTCAGACCGAAATACTTAGTAAATGTATTGCTAAATTTTTCTTCAATTTCATCTTCTCCTGTTGCAGCAATAGATGCAAACACATGGTTATTTTGATAACATCCATCACATAACATAAATCCCAATAGCCATGCTTTATCAGCATTAAATAGAATTGATTCTTCATTATATTGATTTGAGTTGATTAAGATTTTGTCTCCAAGTTTCAATTCTGATGCGTGTACATTTCTACCATCTCTTAATGTTAATGGGTGATCTATTGTACACAATAATCTTCTACCATTAGAAAAGTCCACATCCAACCATTCACTTGATACATTACGAATAATTCTTTTTGTATCAACAAATCCTTTTTCTGTATCATAAATCGTTACTTCTGATAAATCCATATATAAATTAGGATTAGATTCGGAATACTGATGTTTGATTTCAAATGAATCAGACAACCTCCTCCACATTCTCTCAAATGATTCTACATATAAATTATTCTTAATCTTATATGTAATAAGTTCTTTTCCATCAACGCACCCCATACAGGTATAGACATCACCTTTTAATTCAAGCATCATTTTTTCGGATATGTAATCAGGGACAAGTCTCTTAGATGAACATTCAGCAGCTAATTCTGTAAGATACCAATATTTAGAATCTTCTGTAATGTTATCTTCTTCTAATACATAAATAAGCTTTGGAAATGCAGGAGCAATGTAAACGCCATCTTCATTTTTTACCCCTTGAATTCTCTGACGAAGCATTTCTTCGATTAACATCGCTAAGTCAGCTTTCTCTTGACTGTTCTTTGCTTCGTTCAAATACATAAAAATTGTGATAAAAGGTGCTTGTCCATTTGTTGTCATAAGCGTGACCAACTGATACTGGATTGTTTGAACACCTTTTTCTATTTCTTCTTTTAATCGTTTATTTGTTATATTAATGACTTCCGCAAGGTCTTCATTATACTCACTAATCAATCCATTATCATATAATTCTTCTGTTACTTTCTTTTTGATTGATTTTCTACTCACATTAACAAATGGAGCTAGATGTGCTAGAGAAATGCTCTGTCCTCCATATTGGTTACTAGCAATCTGTGCAATTGCCTGTGTTTCAATATTGCAAGCAGTTGAAAAGCTATGTGGTGTTTCAATAAGAGTTTCGCTAATAACTGTATTGTTTTGAAGCATATCTTCAGAATTTACTAATCCGCAGTTATGCATATGCTGTAAGAAGTAATCAGCATCATGAAAATGAATTAGTCCTTCATTATGAGCTTGAATTATTTCAGGAGATAATAAATATCTTTTTGTCATATCTGTACTAACAGATCCAGCAATATAATCTCTTTTGGTAGGATTTAATACTGGATTTTTATTTGCATTTTCATCCTTCCAATATTCGTCTTTATCTTCTACAAGGTCACGAATCTCGGAATCCGTTGTATTCTCATTTTCTCTCTGAAACTCACGAATACTTCTATATCCCTCGTATGCTTTTGCAGTAAGTCTCTGCTTTTTAGTAATCAATTTATCATAAACCATTGATTCAATATCAGAGATGCTTACTTCGTCTTTATCCTTGCATTCATTTTCAATCTCGCCTGCAATATCTTCTGCAATCTTTTGTTTTACAATACCTGAACCATTTTTCATTGCTTTAAGAATTGCTACTGAGATTTTTGATTTATCAAAATTAACTTCTGTACAATCTCTTTTAATTACTTTTGTCAATATATATCCTCCTATCTGTTTCTCATAATTCCATCCAAATTATAGTGGCTTAGAAATTCATCTAATTCATCAGAAGTCTCAGGATTACCAGCTAAGAACTCTTCTACATCTTTGCCGATGGTTGGATTATTGTTCCATACTGTCACAATGTCACTCAACACATCGTATATACTTCTAAATTTGTCATCATCACCTGGTTTTCTTGTTTCAACACCAAGTGAATTGATATACTCTTCTGCTTTTAATAAATCGTTTGTCATTGCTGTTTTTACTTCATATTTTGCTTTACTAACGTCCATTTTATCTCCTTTCCTGATTTCACAAGAATTCAACCTTTTCACCTACTCTTGATCAAACCACTTGCATATCACTGCTGTTTGATAAGGTAATCTGCCATAATTATCAACTATACAATCAGCAAGTGTTTCCATCCCTTGGTTTCTCGCCTTTAACTTCTTGTTACGCTTTTTCACCTTTTTAACGGCATCTTTTGTAGTATATATAGACATTATTCGATTATTAATTTCATGTTTATCTACCTTTAAATAAATAGACTTAAACTCTGGGAAGTACGAAACTAATGTATGTAACTTTGCCATATCTTCTACTATGACAACTTTATTCCCACCAGCATAATCAGAATATTTAGTTCCGATATAATTAATGCCATCATTTGTTTCAAAAGCTTCCCAATATAGGAACTGCTCACTATCAATCATTTCACAAAATTCTTTGTCGCTAATATGATAGTTATTATCGTATCCGTAATCAGGAGTTGTCGTATAATATCTAATGGTATCGTATCCCATAGCCAATAATTCATTTAACACAGTATGTCTACCACTACATTCTTGCCCTATTAATGCAATGCTCATATACATTCCTTTCTTATATAATTCTCTCTGAGCACAAATTCAGAGTCCAATAAGTTGTTGAGTCATCATAGTTGCGGTAATCTACTGCCATCTGATAATCTCTAATACTATATTCTCTGTTTCCATGTGTTGCGGTTATCATATGATCAGGTCTACTCAATAGTTCTTTCGCTAACTCATGGCTTGTCATATATTTCACTACTTAACTAAACCTCCTAAAAAATCATTAACATCATGCCAATTTTTACATCTTATACCTTGCCAATCTTTGTTCCATGTATATATATCTCCAAAACATATATTAATCATTGCATTTGATGAGATTAAATTATTGTAAGAATCATCAATGAAAATACCATTACTCATATCTATATGTCCTTTATTTTTATATTGTTTCAAATTAACTCCTATAAAATCACAATATGGTAAATTCTCCTTAATCCAAATTGATTTACCATATAGATTTGGACTATACCCAGCAGAAACAATACTTATCTTATAAGTTTCTTTCAGTTCATCTAATATCTCCTTCGCCCAATCCATATAAGTGATATATCGGAAAAATCTTGGCTGATTAAAATATGAATCAATATACGATGGTTTAGCACAATTACACTCTTCAAAATTCCACGTATTAATTTCCCACCAATCAATATGCCTAAACTTTTTATAGTATTTAAAATCTTCATTGTACATCTCACATATGGCTTTAATCGTATTAACTATGCACCCATCAGTCATAATCGATATACAAATCACGTATTCGACTCACTAAAATCACCTCTTCTTTATATATAATATTTTACAAAACAAAATCTTTAATATCCTGATAGAACTTATCCAATACGGATAGATCATCAGAATGAATCTTTATTTTCACTGGCTTCGAAATATCCAAGCTGAAGATACCAAGAATTGATTTTGCATCAATGACATACCTACCCTTAATAATATCTATATCTTCTTCATAACTGAGCGCAATTGCATTTAATTGCTTTGCTCCATCAATGGTATCTAATTCAATCCAATACTCTTTAAACATATTTACCTCCTTACCATAGTTTTACAACCTGTCCAATGGTATACATCTCATCAGGTGCTTTTGGCAGTTCAAACTGCTTGCCACATTTCATGCACTGACATGTATATTTATGTTCACTCTTTTCACATCTGATTATTTTGTAAGATTTATGCTTACAGAAACTCTCAAACATCTTTCTCTCACCACCTCTAAGCTAAATGCTGCTCATATAATATAATACTTTCGACTTTTCCAATTGCTTCTGATATATCTCCATTGTTGTCTACATGATATGAATGTTTTGGATCAATATTAGAATAAATCTTATTAAACTCTTCCTCTTCTTTTATGTAATTAGCTTGCCAATTATCTGCTGTAGACCTTTTCTTCGATCGAAGCTGTAACTGGTCAGTGTCACAGTCAATCCAAATGTCAATCAACTGTAAATTCGGAATATCTCTTGTCGTGTTAATTAAGTCTGAATAACCACTGGGATTAATGATATATAAGTCAGAATTCATTAACTGCGACTCTGTTGCGAAAGAACAATAGCCTGATCTTTCTGTATAGGCAACCATGTCATTTATATATTTATTTACATCGTCAGCAGAAATAAATGTGTGATCACAATGTTTTCCAACTTCATTCTTACGTCTCGCTCTTGTCGTATAAGATTTCAAGACTTTTAACTTCATATCTTTTGCAACTGCACTTACAATTGTTGATTTACCAGATGCAGTTCGTCCAATAATACAAAACACTTTATGCATATGTGTATACCTCCTTACCAGTTAACCGCAATGTCAATTTGATTTGGATTGCTGTCAGCAAATCCACCAGTATCAACGACAATTGCAGTTCCTAAACTTGTTTCCACTAATGATCCTCGTGGGTGAATATCAAGATTTGCTGCACACATAATATAATTCCCAAGCATTTTACAGCCATCTTCTCTCACCCAATATTCATCAGTGTTCCCCATATTTCTCATAATAGATACACAGCCTGACATATCTAAGTTGTAATATGTTTCTTTATTACCATTGTAGTAATTTACTCCCTTGGAAGCTGTCAGCACACTATCTGAGTTATATGTTATTTCTATATTCTCTTTTTCAATTGTTGTTGGAATATCATTTATGATTTCTGTTTCAATTGTTTCTTCAATTTTAATTTCAGAAATGCCATAATCTTCTATTTCGATAATTCTTGGCTCATTAGATACTTCATAATTCGATACTGGATTAGAATAAATAAGAATTGGTTGAATGTCATTATTTGGATCTTCAATGATAAGATCGACTTCTTTTGATGCTTTGTTATATGTTTGATCTACTGCTTTGTTCACATGATGTAAAACAATAATATTTACAATCAGTAAAATAATTACAATCATTAACATCACACAATAAAATGTGTCTCGTTTTAATATTTCTTTTAACTTTCGTATAAAAATAAAATTCCTCCTTTACTTGCTCGATGGTTTGAAAACTGTTCTTGCCAAAATAAACGTTAACCAAATGCCTGTGGACACAGACCATCTAAATGTCCACCCAAAGCATAATGTAATAAGTTTGATGATGCCACAAGTCACAATCCAACTTATAGCATACGCAAGTATTATAATGATAATAACCGCAATTATTGCCAATTTATTATCCGACATGTTATCTTTTAATTTACTCACATCTTCTCCTTTCAATTAGTTGTAAGATGGTTCTGTTTTATCGGTTCTCACAATTTCGAAAATAGGGAACTGAACTGAAATTCCACCATCTTTATTTTTAGTTTCTGCTTTGAATTTAATTTGCACAATTTTCCCTATAATCTCATCAGGATTATTCCAATAATAATCTCGCTGCTTATCTGTAAATCCAGATCCTACACCAAGCTCATGCCCTTTATAATCACATTTAATTAATCCCAATGTACCTTTATATTTACCATCGCCCTCAATAATTTCAGTACAACGAATATCGGAATGCTTAAATGACTTGATTTTAAGAATCCCGTTGTTGCGTTTATTCTTCCATTTAGTATCCTTATTAAGCATAAGACCTTCCCAACCGTCTTTATCTGCTTTATCAAGTAATAATGGAATAACTGATTTATCAGTTCCTTCATATATAATAGGTACAACTTCAAGATTGTCGGTATTCAGTCTCGAAATGGCTACAGTAAGAGGGTTAATTAACTGAGTTCTGCGTTGCCGATACGTCAATTGACTTTCACCATGTATAAACTCTTCGACTGGGAGTATTTCATAAATTACAAATTTAATACAAGATTTATCAGAATCATCAGAATTGATAATGCCAGTTCCTAACTGGAAATTATCATTATCAGAAAGGTTATCATAATTTTTACGAATTAATTCTCCATTAAGAAAGAAATTATCTATATTAGGAAGTCTTTTAAGGTCTTTGATTATATGATCAAGTCCTGTAAATGGCTTACCTTGTCTACTTATCAATTGTCCGTGTTTCCATCCGGCATTAGATCCGTTAAGTTTTTGAGATAGAGCAAACCACTCACCATCTTTAGGCTCGTTCTTTTCAGAGATAGGATAAGCTTGCTGTACGTCCCAAGATGGGATTAAGCCAGGAATAACATTATTGACGACTTTCTTATCACATCCAAGACGGAATTTCTTTGTAATTAAGTCTATGTAAAAACTACGATATTCTTTAGGTTGCTCATTGATAAAACTTTGTATCATTGAAATATCATAATCTGTTCCTGTATTATTAGTTTTCAAATATTGTATAACATCTTCAAATTCTGCCAAAATATAATTTGATGGATGAACTTTCTTAGAAATTTTCTTGGTAGACAAACCAGTTTGTATATTAGAATCACATAGAAATTTTAAACATTTCTTGAATAATTCATTATCTTTATTGTCATTGATAATCACTTTCTTCTCATTTAAACTGCTCGTAGATTGTATCTGTTTAAATAAACTAATTACTGTTTCCATCGTCCACTTCCTCTCCACAATATTCTTTTAAATATGTAAGCATCTTATTTTCCTCAATGAAAAACGGATCAATTTTCTTGTCGCAAGATACCCATCCAAGAAAATTCATCATAAGTTGTCCGTATCTCCAATCAGGAAAATATTTCTTCCATATTCTATTTAATTCTGCTGTAAATTTATCTATACGTGCTGGATTTCTAATTATGATCGCCTCCTATGAAATGAACATTTCTAGTTCTGAATTGATAGAACATAATCTCTTGTAATATCTTTATGGAATTCTGTAATCTGTTTCATTACTTGTTCAGCCCATTCTTTTACTTCTGGATTAGCTCCACCATCAGCACAACGTTCTTTAAATACATGTCCCCATTCACACAAATTAATCTTTGAGATAAAATTACTTGGAATTCCTAATATATATAGACCACGTTTTACGTCCTTGTTATTCTCGTATTCTTTTAATACATAACCATTTGTGGATTTAACATATGTTTTTCCTTCGTATTCAATCTCATTTGGCAGTTCATATCCTAAACTCTTGCATGCCTGTCCATCTGTAAGGACTTTATCTTTATAAAAATCAGACACTTCCCCATCTGCGAAAGTTGCTAATCTTGTACTGCTTCTAATAATTCGATTCTCAAATCTACGTGCGTGGCTATCAAGATCGTCCTGCCCAGCCCTATGCATCCCCTCTGTCATAATTTCAATATCTAAAAATCTAAGAACTGTAATATGTTTTTTACCCATACGAAGTAGCATACCAAGCCATTTATTAAACTTTTCGAGATTTTCACTATCCTGCTCTTCACGCAGTCTTCCATTGTTATCCAATACAGAATCACAAACTTCTTTGATCTCTTTGTCTAATTCAGGTGTCCAAGTTCTTTTGCTCATAAACATTGAAACGAATGCCCCATAAAATCCTGTAATACTTGTTACTGTTGCTTTCAAATTTTTTCCTCCTATTTTTCTAATTCTAATGAAAGTCCAATTTACTTGGAAATTTCATCTCGAATTTCGCCTTATTTTCAAGGCTTTTCTGACTTGAATGACCAGCAATAATCAACAAACCTGTCAAAATTCATCATTATTTGGTCATAAACATCAATCTTAATGTCATCTGCTCGTCCAGTCCAAGATGATAAAATTATTTCATATTCACATTTAGACCACATATAATACATAAGATATTTTTTTAAACCATCTGCAAATTCATCTCTTGACAAATTTTCTTGTAATAACTTATTAACTTTTTCTGCAAAAGTACCATGATTAAATACATTCCATTTAATAATTTTTTGTGCATTAGAGTCATGATAATAAACATACCATTCTATAAGAACCACCTCCTGATTATTTATTCTCTTTTTATTTGTGAAATGATGAGCGAATTGCTCTAAGAAATGCAACGAAAATTATGAAATCGCAGCAATGAAATAATGGAGTCTTGTTATTTTTCTTTTATCCACAGTGCCATTTTATCGTCAATATATTTCTCGTAATTAACTCCTAGAAATCTTGTGCTTTTGCATACAAATGGGCATAATTTATTATTGTCTTTCTTCATCACATGAAATGTGACATCCATATTTGTTGGTTCAAGATTGCAGTGTGTCGTCACTCCATATTTTCTCTGTACTTTTGATGTATATGGGCATTCATAACAATGCATAATTACCTCCAATCTTCCAAAGAAACTGTCGCTTCATATTACTGTATTATTTCCTGTTCTTTATAAAACTTCATCTACAATTCCATACTTAACTGCCTCATCAGAATGAACATAAAAATCTTTCTTCTTTTCACGAATCTCCTTAATATCGTCTTTTGTGAGATTTGTTCTGTCGATTACATATTCTTCATTCTTTTTATTCAGCCAGTCCATTTCTTCTCTGTCTTCTACCAAATCCTGATATTTACCACTTCTCCAACAACTCATTTGATGGTACATAAATGTTGAATGTTTATAGCAAAATCTTTTATGCCCTGCTAAGAAAATCTTAAAAGCTGCACTCATTGCATATCCTGTACAATATGTATAGATTGGAGTTTTGCTGTTTAGAATAATATCAATTAATCCCCACATATCATAAACAGATCCACCATACGAGTTGATGTATAGTTTAATTGGCTCACGCTTATAATCTTTCTCTTTCTCATCTTTCTGATCATCTTCTCGAATCTGATATAAAAGATCCCACATCAATTTTCCAATAGATTCATTATCTACATCGTCAGAAAGATAAAATGTTCTGTTATTTGTATTTGTGTATGTATTGTCTCTTGTTGAACTCATAAAGTATTCTCCTTATATTTAATTCTCTGTTTCAAATCCAACTTGTATATATCTATCTAATTCAGATTTAGCATTTTCATTAAATAATTGTTTTTCATCAACCAATATAATTGTTCCTGGCTGTACTCTCCCTCTCAACTGACTTGGTGTAAGTACAATTGGATTGAATTTTAAGTGCATTTTATATGCATAATCTGCTGTGCTTCCCATCGGTTCAATAACAGGAATTTTATACTTACCACTAATCTTCATCAGATTATATGTTTTGCCAATCCCTCTACTATTAAAACCATATAATTGTTTGATGTGTGTTTGTCGTTTCTTTACATAATATTTCAGCTCATGATATAATGCTTTTGATTTTAATAAATATGACCAGTGTTCTAATCGTTCATAAAATTTCATATATGTAGTAATCACCTCCTTTGTTATATACTATATATAGCAGTTGTATGTTTATCCAGCCACTATATATTGTGTTGATAACGGTATGAAATCCGTCTTTCATTGGCTTTTTAAGTCTCTGAAATGCCCTATTTATGGGCATTCCAGAAATCCTCTATTGTATTATTCTCTTAAAATACTAATTTTGGATGAGCTGTGTCATACAAACACTGCTGTAAGTGAGTCTGTTTCTTACTTACGCCCTCTTTACTGATAGCCATTCTCAAAGCACCAGTTTGAGCAACCAAATCACATTTTTTCTTTGCTCTTGTAATTCCTGTATATAATAATTCTCTTGTTAAAAGGGAATATGATGAAAAATCAATGCCGAAAATAACATGATCGAACTGAGAACCTTGAGACTTGTGAACTGTAATCGCATAACCAAGTTCAATACTATTAACTTGTGTTCCTTCTACGTATACCTCTCCAATACCCATAAATGAAATAAGCACTGCTTTATCTTCTGGAAATACCTTTTTAATAATACCAAGATTACCATTAAAGATAGGTGGATTGGTTTTGTATGTATTCTGTGTATTGATAACTTTGTCTCCTTCTCGAAGAATTGTTACTTTGCCCTGTGATACAACCTCAATCTGTTCTTTATTGTCGTCTTCTGGATTATATAAATCCTGAATCGTATTATTGATGTTATAAGTGCAAGCATCACCTTGTTTCTTAACAGGAACAAGTATCTGAGTTTCCATAACATTGAAGTTCTCTGTGTTCATTGCTTCTGAAAATCTCTGCATTATTTTATAGAAAGTATTACTCTTATCTGAATAACAATCTAATGATAAATCCTGCAATTCTCCTCTTGTCTCTGTACCAACCCAATCTTTTTCTACAATCTGTACTCCTTTACGAATACGTCTTGCCTCTGTAACAATAGCTGAAGCTGCTGCTTGTCTATGTACTTGACTAAGATATACAGTGGGAATCTCAGGAGAATTGATCATATCAAACGCAATGTTGCCACACCCAATTGACTCTAACTGTCCCATATCTCCAAGACAGATAAGCTTTGCACCTGAAGGAATTGCTCTTAAAAGATAATAGAAAAGATAAGCATCAACCATTGAAATCTCATCTACGATTACAATGTCAACATCCAATGGGTTTTCATCATGATATGTGAAACCATTCTTGCCCCCATCATCAGTACAAGGATATTTAAGCAATCTATGAATTGTATATCCTTCTTCTCCTGTGATTTCAGCCATTCGAGAACTTGCACGACCAGATAAAGCACACTGTACATATACATAATCTTTCAATGCTTCAAGAAAAGCAGACACGGATGAACTCTTACCTGTTCCAGCTTCACCATGAATAACAACTACATTGTTTTCAAGTGCTTCTTTTACACCCATTCGCTGTTCTTCTGTAAACTGCCAACCATTCTTATGTTCGACATGCTTGATTGTATCTTCCCAATCGCCATATGTAATCTCTGATTTTGCATCTCTTAATCGGATTAATTCTTTGGCAATTTTATCTTCAATATTGTAGAATTTTCTAAGACCAATCTGTGTCTTATCTTCATTCCACCACAGCTCATCACCCATATCATGAATTGCTTCTGTAATATTCATATCAGGAACATCTTCGCCAAGTTCATCAATAATTGCACCCATTAACTCGTCAGGTGTGATCCATGAACAACCATTCTGACCAGAATCTTCAAGGTATTTGTAGATAAAGGCACTAATACGTTGAGAACAAAATTCTTCCATTCCACTATCAAGTGCTATTTTATCTGCCGTTTTCCAACCGATTCCTTTTACTTCGTTACATAAGATATATGGATTATTTTTAACCTTTTCAACAACTAAATCAGGTGAATTATATCGTTCCATTAATCTATTCACCATATTATTCGTAAGGTTATACTGTTCCAACTCTGAGAAGATTTTTGCTAAATGGATATTCCGATTAAATCTTTCAATCCATCGTGCAGCCGTGTCTAGTCCACAACCTCTGACCTTTACCAAATCTTCTGCCTTGTTATTCTTCAAAGAATCAAATGGATCATCCAATGCATCATACATATTTTCAATCTGAAGTGGAGTGAACAAAGTGGACAAGAATTTCTTCTGTCCAACTTTGTCATTCTCATTAAAGGTAATGGCACTATAGATTGATATGATATTGTATTGTCCTCCCCATTTGGGATCTTCTACATAATCTGCCACCAATACATATGGATTACCTTCAACCAACTGTGGCATTGTACCTTTGATTATGATTTGATTGAATTTGTCGGTCTTAGGTTTACCCTCTTTGACCTTATCTACTGAGACAACAGCAATTCCAAATTCATTTTTATAAAATCGTATTCTCTCTACACTACATATAATTTTTATTCTATTTTCTGATGCCATTAGTCCTCACTTTCCTTTTAATCAACTTTTGTTCTTTCAGATTGAAGTAGCAATGTGCCATCTGAATGTATCTCTTGAACTTTGTTTACTGTGTGCTGATAAATTGTGTCTTTATAAATCATTGGTCTGAAACTATCATCTCTTCTGATTCCTGCCACAACAATCTTTGAACCTCTACTTAGCCAACTTCTTTCAAGTACAGTCTTCTTATCACTATTTGGATCAAGCTTTGCTGAAATTTGCTTATTATAAAATGCATAGTGACCTTTATTAAACTTCACATGTACTGCACCATATTTTGTAAGAAGTGTAACCATACAATGCAAGTTATCAGCATTGATAACTGTTCCTGCTATTCTTGAAATCTTAAATTTAGGCATTTTCTTTGGTGAGCCATCAATATAGCGAGTGTAATAATCGTAAGGTTCTGGTTCTTCTGGTAAATCAAAGAAATTAACTATGCCATATAGTTCTTCATTAATATTCTCCAATTCATGCTCACCATCATAGAAACTTAATGCTTGCATAGACCAAGAAGGTAATGTACCATCAGCATATTGATTCCAAACAGTTTTAAATAAAGCTTCATTATAGAGATTTAATGTATCAGTATTGTCAAACCAATCCTTTAATGGCTGAATGTATTTATCAACCTCTTTAGTAAACAATTTTTCTGATACGATATAATATTCTCCTTTTATTTTAACTACTGAGTCTTCTGTGAAATGTTCCTTGAAGAAAGGCTGAGAATTGTTGTCGAGAATATAATAACCATCATGATATCCTCTTTTTGGTACTTTCTTTCCTTCATCTATATGCTTTTCATACAATCCTTCATCATCTAAAACATATTTTTTGAAATTAACCATACGTTTTGCTAAATCTAATGATTCAGGAATAATACCCAATTCTGTCATTTTTGCGAACTGTTGCATTGTAATTTTGTCACTTGGAGTAAAAGCATAGTTTTTTAAATACCAACGCATTGTTTCTTTTCTATCTGATGAGTGCAATTCTGTAAAGCAACCAGCTTTAATTAATTGAACCATTTTTGACTTGGTAATAAGCTTTGTATCAAGCATTTTACGAGCGAAATCTTCCATAGAATTAAATGGTCTGTTCTGAATAATTGCTTGTACAATATCATCGCCTATACCATTAATACCCTTTAGTCCAAAAATGATACGATTGTTCTCAACATCTGCTTTAAAACCAAAGTCTGCTGAGTTGATAAGTGGAAGTTCTACTTTAACATTCTCTTTTTGAACAGCCGCTATTGCTACTGCCATCTTTCCATAATTGGTAGAATCACCTGCATTTTCATCTACTGCGCCAGAATCTACAATTAAATTCGCTGTCTGCCAGTAAATCGGACTGTATTTATAACATAAATTCAGTTCTTGAAGACCTATAATCGAGTAGGCTAGTGTATGACTTTTATTGAATCCATACCCTCTCTGGGTGCAAATAAGCACATTCCACACATAGTTCGTTAAATTCTTTGATAAATTCTTCTCTTTCGCATTAGCAAAGAACTCTTCTTGTAATTGCAAGAACTCTTTTGGTTTCTTCTTTGCAACCGCTTTTCTTAACCTATCACCCCAAGCTAGTGAGAAACCACCAATCTTCGGATGCATTGTTAAAAGTACCAAATACTCCTGGGCTTCACAGATACCAAATGATACTCCAATAATATCTTTCAAAATATCTTGTTCTTCTTGTGTCAGACCATATTCAGTCATTTCATCATACCAATACTGGATATTTTCTCTAAAACGAGCATATTTCTGTAATGGTGTTTCAGCACCTTTTTCCTGTGCCATAAGTCGCAATACTGAGTTAATGGTTGCTAATTCATCGACAGAAGAAGGTTTTGCCAATGCAACCGCCTGTACACCACTCTCTTTCTCCATCTGAAAGAATGACATTACTTTGTGATTCCAAAGCATTTCCCACATATCTTTAGCATTACGTTCCAAAGTATATACGCCAATATATTTTTCATAAGTAGCTTTCAATGAACCTTGCCACTCTATTACATTATTCTCCAAAAGCAGTTCCAACTCTGCTTGCATTTTATCCAAAGCATCAATACAAAGCAGATCGACTTTAATAAGAGAACAATCTTCACACATATGTAAATCAAATTGAGTAATAACATCACCTGAATTTGTTTTCATAAGTGCTGTTGTATCTGTAAATGGTCTATCAACTAAAATAATTCCACCTGCATGTGAACCTACACCATTGACAAGTCCTTCTATCTTCTGTGCAGCTTCCCATAATTCAGGATATTTATTCATTTCTGTAACAAATTCTTGTACAGGTGGATTATCATCATCACCATAATACATTTGTGATAAAGTTCTTAATTGACCTCTATCGGCTACAATCAATGAACTAATATATTGAGCTATATCATTATCAATCTTCAAACCACGAGCTGCTGTTAAGATAGCACTTCTACTCTTTTCAGTTGATAGTGTCATAACCTTGCTAACTCTATCTTCTCCATATGTATCTTTCATAGCCTGAATAACTGCTTCACGCTTTGAACCACATATATCAATATCAATATCCAAAACAGAAGCACGTTCTGGATTCAAGAATCTCCAAGGATATGTCTTTGTTTTTTCTCTTAACGGATTAATCTGTGTGATACCAAGAATATTTAATAGACAGAAACCTACACCAGAACCTCGACCAGCCCCTACTAATGTACCTGCACTCCAAGCAATCTGCACATCAATAGCAATCTGAAGAAGATATTTAGACCAACGAACCTTCATTTTTTCGGATGAATCCTTTATATAATGAAGACATTCGTTTATTTTTTCATAAGCTTCGTCTGTTTGGTAATAAGGATCTGTGTCAATATAAGCAACAATATCTCTTACTAAATGCCTATCACAATCATATTTAGAATGATAAAACTCACTTAATAAAGGGATTTGATACTTAAACTTTTCATATAACTCTTTGTTTGGTTCAGAAGTATTTAATGGAATGTACGGAATATCGAGATCTTTTGTGAGTTTGTAATACTCTGCTTTTCCATATATAAGCATTGTATTGTCTAATCCCTTTTGAACTACATCGTGACCATAGTATTCGTCCATATACTCATGAATTTCATCTTCACTCATAATATAAGTGGTAGAATAAAAATCATCCACCTCTCTGTCACCCTCTTGAGATTCCAAAAAGATTTTATGTATCTGTCTATCTTCTTTTTTAAGATAATGAGCATCCGTTGTAATGATATATGGTGTACCTGTCTCTTCTGATAACTGAATTAACTTGTGATTGACATAGATTTGCTCCATCATATGAGAAGGTTGCAACTCTAAAAAGAAGTATCCTTCACCAAATATCTCATTCATATATGCAATCCAATCTTTACAAGATTGCCATATTTTTCCATATTCCTTTGGATTTGCTTTTTCTAAATCCTGAAATTGTAAAAGTCTATGTGGTAAAGCTCCTCCAAGACAAGCCGAGCTTCCGATAATATCTCCTTTATAGTTTACCATCATTTCTTCAAGGTCACTATAATAGGTAGGAACTCGCATCATGACATGCATAAAAGAGTTCTTAGTCCAAGCTTTTGTACTTAATTCTCTAATGCCTTGATGCCCATGAGCATTTAATGCTACTAAAATAAAATGAGGATATCTATTATTAAATTTATTCTCGGCAGTTACATCTTCTGTACACAAATATATCTCATTACCAAGAACAACTTTAAAATTCTCCCATCCTTCTAAATCCTTGTGACTATCATAGTATTTAAGTGCATCTAAAGAGGAAGTGATAGACTCATGTTCCGTAAAGCAAATGCCAGCATGACCTAATGAGTGAGCATACTCAATCATTTCAGGCACTTTATTTATAGAATCTCGAAGTCTTAAATTACTTCCCTCTGCACTATGGTTATGTACTCCAAAAAAACTCACTCAAATCCTCCTCTTATAACTGTTTTAATAAGCTTCTAACTGGTTCTCTTCCATAATTCTCTTTCAACCAATCAATGTATCCTTTATCCTTTTGTGCTACCTCCACAAGACGTTCATTCTTATACTTACCGAAATTCAACACATAAGTATCTAAAGGTGGTAACTCAGGTTTCTTCCACTCATCAAACTCCATATCTAACGGCTTTCGTGAAGCAAGATAATCAGCCAAATGAACAATCTCCTGATATTTATTTGATGGTTTTGGAAGCACAATTCCAGCATCTTTTGGTTTGTTTGAGGTTGTCCATTGCCCCATATGAGATTCAATCGCATTAGCAATCAGTTCAATTTCTTTATCTGAAATAACTGCATCTTCTTTGTGCTTTCTAACCGCTTCTGCCATTAACAACGGATGATCAAATACTGTAAATACTTCCTTTACATCATCACTTGCACCTGATTTTCTGCCATCATGCACTAAACCAGCACATCTTAATAAGTCTCTTTCTCTGTCGGTGAATTTGTTCTGATACTGTTCAAGACTGAAAAACCAATTAAGGAATCGTACAACTGCAATACTGTGTCTCATCAATCCACCATCGCCTAATGCGTATGCAGGATGGTACTTGCCTGTAGACGAGGCAGGTACTTCCCACCAATACAAAGGAAGTTCTGATACCAAGAGTTTACAGAAATCTTTAATATCTTCATTTTCAAACGAGTCATAAATAGGCTCAATCATTTTTAGTTTTTCTTCTGTCATTAAAATACCAACTTTCTTTTCTTCTCTGTATTATTATTCTCCAAAGCATTCCACTTTTTATTGACTTCAAATGTCTTTTGAGTTGGTGTCCACTTTGAATAATATTCACATTCATTTTTATAAATAGTTGCTTCTGGATTTGTTGTGCAGAAATTGCACCAATGACATAATGGCGTGGGCTTCGGAATAAACAGATTTTTATTCTCACTTGCTTCAATATCACCAAACACTTTATCAAGTGCTTTAATTAAACGCTTTTCCCATCCTTTTGTAAGAGCATATTGTTCATCATCTATAAGGATGAATCTATACTGCGATTCAATAGGCAATTCACCAAATTCGTTTAAAATTGCCAAGGCATAAATTCCAAACTGTAATGAAGTTGCCAATTTACTCTGATCATATATTTTCTTGGAAGTCTTATAATCAACCGTTCTATACTGACCATCCTTTACATCAATTCGGTCAATAAAACCTTTTAGAATAACTTTGTTATTCCATACAAATTCAAAAGGTTTTTCAAAATATGTAGGCTGCCAAGTAGTATCTTCCATTTCTTCATGTAACACTTTATCAAATAGTTTTATTTTTTCTTCATATGAAGCACCACTCGCATTATCAGTTTCGTGCCATACTTCAAAATATTTTCTTCTTAGCTGTGCTACACCTAATAATTCTTCTTTTGTTTTTTCGTCTGTTTCGGTCACTCCATTCTGTAGAATATTATTTAACTTGTCATAATCTACCGCTTGACCAGAAGCAATCATCCTGCCCTTCTGTTCCAAAACATAATGGCACAGACTACCTAACTCAAGTGCAATTGAAGTATCCTGTGAATACTTCTTATCCATATATTTAAACTTATACTGAAGAGGACAGTTTTTAAAAACCTCAATTTTACTATATGAAAATGTAGGTAAACCTTTGTCCTTATCAGTTACAGGTCTTACTCTATCTTTTAATTCTTGCAATTACTTCTCCTTCTTTGATTCTTTCAACACTCTATTAACTTCATCCATTGTGATAACAATCTTCTCATCTAATAATTCCAATAATGTTTCTTTCCCCATATCTGTAGGACTGGCTTTATAAGGCAATCTATTCTCACTGTCTAACAACAAACAAACTTTGCAATATGGCACTAATCCTGCTACTTTTTTTACAAGTTTGTTATAATAAATCTCTGCCTCAAAAGAATGTGCATCCTGGTATTCTCTATCAAAAGCCACAATCACTTCTTCACATTTGAGATATTGCAATAATAATTTTTGCTGAGTGACAGTAATATTACTTCCGCAAGTTGCTACTGCAAATGAATCTTCTCCAAAGTACGAATAATTTTGCATACATCCTTTTTCTGATTCAAGCAGCATTGCTTTTCGTATTGATTTAATTTTGTTTTGGGTAACATTGATTCCGTATAGATTTGAACCTAATTGATGACTAAGAAACTTCCCACTTATTTGAAGCGGAACATACTTTCCTACTCTTTCAATATCAGATTCATCAAGATAACGACCTCTAATTCCAATCAACCGATTGTCTTTGTCTCGATGTGGAATTACGATTTGATTGGTCAATCCATAATAACCAATCTCATACCTGCTCAAAGCTTCACGAGAAATGTTGTCATTTAACCAATCTTCATGGGGTGCATAGTAGAATGTGTCTAAGATATTTTCACTAATTTCAGACAATGTAGGTACTTCACGTCTATTCTTTTTTACTGACTTCAAACGATTAATCCATTCAAAATCATTAATACGATTCTTTTCTTTCTCAATCTCATCAGCACTTGTAATAGCTAACTTTCCTGTAAGTTGCCCAATAAAATGTAACGCTTTATACCATGTAACTGTCTTTCCTTTAACTCTATTAGCTCTAATTACTAATTCAACAACGTTAAAATTATCTGAACATTTAGAGTAACAATGAAAAGTTCTTCCTTTGTACCCTTTATCCTCGTTTGGTTCGTGATAATAATACAATTTCCACGAATCTGATCCGTGACATACCGACTGGAATATTAAATCGCCATTACTATCTGTTTTTGGATAACTAGAGCCAAAATAAGTAACAATTTTTATTATATCTTCCTTAGTAAGTGAGTTAAGAATTGCATCCTTGTCTAAATACATACCCTCACCTCACTTACCAATTTCCCCAACTCTTCTTATCAGTTGGTTCTTCTTCCTGTTCTTCATCAATCGGATTATCAGGTACTTGAGATAGCAATACAGAATGTTCCTTAATCTTCTCTTCTACCTGCTCAATCTTTGTAAAATCCATATCAATTAACTCAAAATCATAATTCGTTACAAACAAACACTGTTCTGTCATAGTACCCAAATCAATTTTTGTCCAAATAATGATTCGTGTTAATCTTCCTCGTCTGACTTTATATACCCAATGACACATATTAGGTACAGGCATATTAACCATTTTATGTAACACTGATTCAATTTTCTTTTTCTCTGCTTTGGTGGGAGCCATTGAAATAACACCCATATCCAATTTATTCGCTAATGCTTTTGAACCAGCTAACAAATTCTGATCCTTATACTGTGCATTTTGTGCTTCACCATTTAACTGAGAAGCAGTATAAATAAACACATCTAACTGTTGAGCAATCGTCTTTAATTCGGTTGCAAATACCAATAATAACTGATGCTCTTTCAATCCCATTCCAGATTTACTATTTACTTCTGCCATTAAACGTAATGAGGTATGAATATAGTCAAAGAAAAAATACCTAACAGAAAATTCTCGGTTGTATTTTTTTATCTGGTTTTTAATATCTTCAATGGAAAAATCAGGAATATGTACGATATATAATGGACTAGATTCGATATAAGAAATGGCTTGTTGAACTCTTTCTAATTCTCCTTGTTCATATGTACCATATAGAATATGTTCCTCATTTACTTTACTAACGGCTGCAATTAATAATGTCTGTATTTCATCTACTGGCATCTCAGTTGAGAAAATAGTAGTCGGCTCACAATTTCCTGTATACACATACTGCTTTGATACAACATCATAAAAATACGGAACAGCAATTTTGCAAGCATCGCCAGCAGCCATACGAGTTTTACCACCACCTTGAGGACACGATCTCATAAATAAACATCCTAATCTCGCACCTCTTGATACAGTATTCAATCCCTCGTTATTCAAAGCTAAACCAACATCAGGAACTTCCATCAATTCATTCACCAAATCTGTCATGCCATCACCAGCCTGGACATCTGTACTTAGTGTATTGGTACAATATTTCATATTGGGATTAATAACAAATGTTGCTTCAACCATTTCAATAATGTCTTGCTCAGTATAATTGTCAAACTTAATTTGTTCAGCTTCCATCTTTGAGGTATCTGCAATGGTACTATCAAAAATAAATCTTGTATCGAGACCTTTTTGCTCATAATATCTAAGCAATGCGTATTTTCTTAATCTGTGATAATAATAATCATAGTTCTCAATGGTAGCCATATCTCTTGCATTTGAAAGATATTCTATACCTTGATTCTCCTGAAAAATTGAATATTGTTCTTTGTAATTGCTTAGATATGAATCTATACTAAACTCATCAATTGTGGTGCAACCTTGCATATGTAGATTGTAAATTGCAACAAATAGCAATTCATAGAAGTTCTCTGTATTAAAATCAGTTCTATCTAATGGTCTATCAATATCATCTATTAAGGAAGAATCTTGTATTAAACAACCAATCGTATTCAAATATGCTCTTTTATCTACAAGTCCTTCGTGTGCCATTATTTCACCTCTTTCCCAATTGACTGAATATCAATCTGTTTTATTTTTCTCCTTTTAGGTTGAACAATAATGGTCTTTTCTTTGTACATATTTGAAATATCCATACTTTCATTATGTTCTTCCAATTTATCAACCGACTCATAATACTGCATTGCTTCTGTGTGATAATATGGGACAATTCCAATTACATCACCAGTTAAATCTTTTTCAATGATTTCATGCAGATAAACCAGAGTCTTATACATGCTTTCGTATGTAAAACCATAACGCTTGATATAATCTTCTGTTAAGGCATATACTTTTGTACTTAATTCTTCTCCTTCGATGAGACTTCTTAAATACTTATAATACTGTTGCTTTTTTGCATATTCCTCTTCGGATAATGCTTCTTTTAATTCGGCTTGAGGTCTAGCCTTTTTACCGACTTTTTTCTTTGTAGCAACCTTATCTATCTGTTCAGTTTTGTCTTTCTGCAATGTCTTGATTGCAATATTAAAACATTTTTTATGAGCATAGCGTCCCTTGTATGGAACGCCATCCTCATCTACAATTGGCTCATTGCATATTACGCATTTTCTTCGAGCTGCCATGTATCAACCTCTTATAAGTTATTCTCCTCAATGAAACTCTCAATATCATAAATGATTGCTTCAATAAGCTGTTCCTGACCTTTCTTCAGATCACTAGCCTTCTTGCCTTCGCCTAACTGATTTGCAACGATTGTCTGTAAATCTTCAAGATATCCATTATCAGCAAGCTTCTCGCCAAGTTTCTGTAACTCATCCATGAGGTCATCATATGATTTAACATCAACTGTTCTCTGTGCTTTCTGCTCCTCGTATGTAACTGCTGTGATTCCCTCTTCTCTCTCCTGAATCTCAATAGCCTTAATAATTACATCTTCAAGAGCTTCAGCAGTGAACTCCTCAATATAAGTAGTAGGAAGATAATCGAAACGAGAACGAGCAAAGAACTCATCTGTCTGTGCTAAGAAACCAGAAGACTTAATAACCTTACCGTCTTTATCAACACCGTTAGAACGAACATAAACACATAAGTCTGTATTATTGATGATAGGTGCTAACGCCCTCTTATCAGCCTTTGGTGAAATGTATCCATCCTTCTCCTGTGCATGTGCAATAAAGTAACAACAATATCCAGCACCAAGTAACTTGTTAATCTGCTTCCAGAACTCAGTCTCATACTCTTTCCAAAGTCCATATCCATCGTTTCCTTCTCCGATTGAAGGAGCTTTATACTTCTGGCAAATAAATTCCTGACAGTAATTTGCAGCCGCTTCAATCTCATCAAAGATAATTGTTGAATACATTTCTCTTGCCTTCTCTACTGTTGCAGGATCTGTAAGCTGCTTGTTAATCTTAATGAAGTCAGACCACTTTGTAATAGGACAATATGGAACACCAGGAATGGCATTAAGACCTGCCTCAAATGGAAGATAGAATGGCTTCTTCATACGAGTTGCCTGCTTAGTCTTTCCTAAGTTATTTCCACCATAGACAAGAATAACCTTGCCTTCTAAACCTTTTGCTACTGTGCTGACCTGTGGATTAAAAATATCTAATTCGTTCATGTAATTCTCCTTTATTTTTAAAAATATTTTTTTAATAAAAATGGTACATATTTCAAACTATTTCATTCGTACCTACAACAAAGTTAGATTAGAAACCTAAACTTCTACCATGTGCTGCACCACTTGGCTTTGCAGTAGATGCCTTTGCACCACTCTGAGCTTTAGCTTTTGCTTCCTCAAGACGATTTGCTCTCTCCTGAATTGCAGCCTGAATTGTTTCAGCAACATATGGAAGCTCTGGTGTAATACCTTCCTCATATGCTTCAGAAGCACCTGTGATAAGAAGATCACTCTTAATCTCTACAGATACCTTCTTTCTTGGCTTACCAATCTTAACTGGAATCTCTGTAACAGTCTCAATTCTGTTATTGATAATATCTCCATAGAACTCTACTGTCTGTCCTACCTCGAATCCTGAATCAACAGCCTGTCCTACTTCACCCTCTGCCACAAGGTCGATTGGTTCAATTCCGTTATATATAGGCATCCATCCGCTTACTACAATTCTTCCTGTCTCAACACCATCAGCATCAAGCTCAGGATTGATACCAGAAATGAATACCTCAACTGCGAACTCTGCGTGTGGCTCATAATCCTCGTCAGCCTTTAATCTCTTGAAGAAATTGCTCTTGTAAGATACAATCTTCTCACCATTCTTACCTGTGAATGGACTAATATCACCAGTTACTCTAACCTTTGTAGCCTCTTCCTCACCAACTTCTGCAATAGACTTATACTCATTCATTACTGTCTGAATACCTGCATAAGTCTTATTGTCAGTACCAGCCTTAGTCTTCTCATTTACATTGACGTTGTACTTAACGAAATTCACATCAGAAGTTTTGACTGTAATATGACCTGTTATCTTATTCTTTCCATCTTCTGTTACAATCTTCAGATCCTTCTCACTAACTACACCTACTGCTGTTGCCTTTGCATTTGCCTGTCTTAAATTTGTTTCCTTTGTTGTTGTCTCTGCCATTTAAAAAATGTCCTCCTTATAATATGTAATAAAATTTTTTGATAACTATATTTGAGATTAAGCGTTTACATAATCTCTCCAATTTTTTGAAAAGAAACTTGCATCACCCTTAATCTTATTAATCTGTGTGACACCCTTCTTCTCCATATTCTTTCTTGCAACCATTCTGTCTAACTTTCTTGTATGAACCTGTGTTGGTACTCTCTTTGTCTTCATTAAATGAATCCTCCTTATAATAAAATTTAATTGATAACTTATATATCTAAACGCCCAAATGGACGGAACACAGAAGTTAATTTATATAAACATCTATGTATAATCAGTGATTTTTGAGTATAAAAACCCAAGGGTATGCTGTTCTTCCACCCATACAAATGTTTTCTGCATTTATTTATTCTCTTATTTGTCACGTATTTTATATATTATTCGTAACATTTTGTTTTGGAATTTTTAAACTGAATCGTTCAAGACTGATTACTAGGCAGTAATCTTTACTTTGATAAGTCTATATGGGTGATAAGCGTTTGGATATTTCTCTCTATCCACTTTGCTGATAAACATTTCATATGGTCTAATCCATACTCTTTTATCCTTTAAGCTCTGGTATACAACCATCTTTTCTTCTGTTTCTGTATTAATCCCAATGGTAACAATCTTATAAAAACCGCCTTTGAAATGTTGTACAGTATCTCCTGGTTTGAAATCTCTGTTATACATAAATACACCATTTGATTCCATATGTCCCAATATCTGAACATTCATTGTGATAAATTCACCATGTTTCAGAAGTTCTTCCTTTTTAATAAGTGCAACTTTATCAACTAAATAACTATCTCCTTTTTCTTCACAAGTAACTGTCTGCCCTGACTTCCAATTATTTGCAAAGTCTTCATTAAATCTAAAATCTGCCACTTTCTCACCTCCTCAAAATCCGAATGAAACAGTGATTTCCACTGAACCGCTTCACTTGTATATTCTCTATTCTATTTTCATTTTACTGGGAATTGTGATTAGAACGAATCATAGATAATTCAAATTTTACTTGTTAAATAAATATTCCTCACATTTAAATCCGTTTTTATTTAACCAATCAGCTACTAAATGACGATGACAAAAATCCGTAGGCTTTTCATAACAAATCAAAGCAATATCATTTTCTCCAACATTATATCCATAGCAAATTCTTGAAAAATCTAAGACAACATCAGTAGCGTTTAATTTATTTAATACCTGCTCATTAAAGCACTTTATATAATAATCATTATCATGATTTTCTTTCCATTCCATAAAAAAGTTGTATTTTGGTGCAAGTTTTTTATACTGTAAGCCTGTATACCAATCAGGTGCTTTTCCACAAATTGAAATTGGAATTATATTATCTGGTAACGATTTAAGTTTTGCAAAATAACTTGTATATATCACATTTCTCACCTCCAACTATATATTCTCTGTTTCAGGTTCTTCCAAGACTGCGATACTTAAAGTTCCTGTATCACAATTTCTACCCATTCTTGTCTTAAATCCAAGTTTATTCAACTCTTTGTCTAATTCGTAGAGATCATTTTCATCTGTACTGTAAATCTTACTACCTTTACAAATCTCGACAGCTCTTACATATTTTTTATCTTGTCGAGCTGAACTAACATATAACCATTGGTCTGTATCTACTTTAGATATTTTATTTCGTGGAACTACTGTGAATGGTTTAAGAACTTCTTCGATTTCATCTTTATGTTCTATGTAATTATCTACTGGATCTCGTATCAAATTAAGACACGCTCTATGACCTCTTATATATTCCATAATAATATTCTCCAATCTGCACTAAGAAATGTCAGTTTCCTTCGATTACTCTTTCTCAATTCCAAACTTACTTTCAATTGCTTTTAAAATATTATTTGCTACAATTCCTCTTTTATCAAAAGAGCTAGTATCTTGCTCAGATAACATATACTTAATTTCTGCTCTTAGATCGTACAAAACTTTTGTATACTTTTCTCTGATTTCATCTTCATCATAAACTTCTGGTAATTTTCTATTAAGTACAATAGTTAGCCAATCACCATATACTGAAACATTTACATCATTTTTGTTATACCAACCATCATCTTCCTTTGATAATCTTCCAAATTGAACATATGGATTATTATCTGAATCTCTATTAAGATAAATGTTATATTGTATTCTTACATAATTAAAAATGGTATAAATATTGTCATCACTGAAATCAAAGTCTTCAATTTCACAATCCTTATGGCATTTACAATATGCTTCAGCTTTTGCTTTATCCTTGAATACAGCTTCAATATGATAATCTGAATAATCACCTGCCGTTACAATATAAACTTCATTCACTTATGTACATTCTCCTTTATATTTACTCTTCACCAATAAATACCAATCTATCAATATATTCTCTACCTTTACCCTTGAAAATAGGAATATCTGTATCAATAATCCACTCATTTTCCGACTTAGAAGTGTCTCTTAACTGTATAATTGCCACAACACCATCAGATTCAATGACAATCTTATTTCTTACACAACAGCTCCCTCTCTTCTGATAAGTTGGTAAATCGTTCCAGTTAATATCTTTCTGAGTCATAAGCATGTCCTGAATATCATTACATGACTTATTCTGTAATTCCTTGTGTGAAAAATTGGCTTGACCTACCATCTGAATTGAATTACGAGAAGCGTCTAATTGTCTCCAATATATGAGATTTGTCACTTCTTCTTTTGGAATATTGAAACAACGAGCATCAAACATTGCACCCTTATTTACTGCTTTAGAATATACTTCTTTAAATGGATATTTTTTATTAGATAAATCAACAGTAGCAGTCGCATTATACACAAATACATTATCATAAAAATATTTATTAAATGCCATTGTAGCCATACTAGCTGCAATGCTACAAATCTTCTGTACTTCATAATCAAACCATGCTGAAGATGTAAGTTTCTTATAATCAACGAGAATCAATGTAATCTCATCTGACTGTGTATAACCAAGAACACAACCCTGAATATTCTCACATAAGTATTTCATTGTTTCCTGCATAGATTTAATTAGCACTTCATCAAACGGCTTATGGAATCCTCTCGTGAATGTATGAAATGCTTTCCCATCAATTCTGATGGCAACTGGGCATCTTCTCATTAATTTTGTCTTAGGGATTTGCTCATAAAATGTCTTCATCCTAACGCCTAGATCATCATGTACTGGCATATATGTACCTCTCTTTTAATATATTATTCTCTCTTAACTATTCTTTGAAACATCCTCTAAAACAGGCTTTTTATTGATAATCTCATGTAAAAACACAAGCACAAGACCATCATGGAACCAGACTTCATATTTATCATAGACATCAGTATCAATAAGTAAATGAACATCAATTTTATTCTCAAACTCAATATCTTCAGCTTTATATTCACCTTTGATATTTAGATAAGTTTCCTTAGTCCTATTAATAAACTCTGTCTCATATTTAATATTCTCCTTTGGGATACCAATCGCATTGTAAATATAAATCTTATCTGTTCCTACCTGTGCAACTCTAAAAGCTGCTGTGTGATTATTAAACATACATGTATACTCCTTCTTAAAACTTTCTTCGCATAAATCATCAATAAATATATTTGAATTTCTTAGTCCTCTATGCCAACCAGTCGAAATATAAATTGAACAATTTTTACTTTCAATGATATCGCTCTTGCTAATATCTACTGTAAATATTCTCTCTTTAACATTATTAAATTCTTCAATTTTGTGTCCAGTAGAATCAATCCTTACCATTAAATATGGCATAATCAAAGAATTAACAACATCTCTTTCGATTTCATTTTCAATTATCACACCATTAAATCTGTGTCCTCTAACGGAATCGTTTACAGGTAATACTTCAATACAGTTACCATTATTCCAATAACAACCCAATTTCCATTCATAATTTCTTAATTGGATATTACTTAGATCTAATAATAAGTTTGAAATGCATTTCATTACAATTTCACGTTGTGCTTTTGTTCTTACAAATACCCCACATTTATACTTTGTATATTGATTACAGAACTCAATCTGCTTTTCTAACGCTTGTACTAAATTCGTATGTATCAATCCTCCTTATGTATATTCTCCAAAAGAAATCGAAATTTACTGTGCTTTTTCACTCACAGAAAGCCTTATTTTATAGGTTTTTTTGAGAAGTCAACATAAATGATTTCATGCTCACCTTTGATTTTTGACTCAATTTCTTCAAGCGAGTGATTATATTTATTGCCAACAACAATAATATCTGCTTCAATCTCTTCCGTTAATGTTTCACAGACATCTGTTTCATAAACTATTTTTGATCTTCCAGAATTTGAAATAATACCAGCTAAATAACTTTTCCCTAAAGCACTGTCACCTTTAAAAATCCAAACAGGTCTTTTATCCATCATGCGATCCGTCTCTATAAACAACTCTTCGTTTACCCAACTATGACCGCTTGGATAGTAACTATCTCCACCATCCCAATCTATTCCGAAAATATCATTTGAAATATCAGATAAGTTACTATAATCATCACTTTCCTTAATATCTAATTCAAAAGAAAGTTCTTTAATCGGTCGATGTGTCATTCCAACAAAATTATTAACCTGTCTAATATTTCCATGCCCCCATGATGCAGAACACCATCCACTATCACAATCTCCATATAATGTCCATAAAGATAACTCATATTTTGTCATATGTTTTGAAATGCAATTTAAGATATACATGTTATTATCTTCAAATTTACAATCTCTGTCATTGTATGTACGAATATGTTCTATTCTTAATGAATGTACTTTTAATTTCATGTTTTCTCTCTTTCTAATGTGATACTTATTATTAATCTATGCCATGCTCATTCCACAACTACTCGGTGTTTTAATAGATTCAAAACCGTCATACTCATCAATATAAAACATTGTTCCTCTTGGAATCCATGCTATTGATAAATCTTCATAACCGCCCATATATACATTTTTATATCCGATTGATTCAAGAAATTTGCTCATATCCTTAGATGATGGTTTGTTGTTTAACCAATATTCAATAATTCTCTTATCATATGCTATTCTATGCTCATCATAATCATCTTCGTATTTGTCGTGCCAAGTAGACCAACCTGCACCAAATCCTGGACTATATAAAACGCCAAGTTCATCATTCTCGTTATAATATTTTTCTACCATTACTTATTCTCCTTCCAACTGATACTGTAATATGATTCATTGTACTGAGTACCAATTTCGACTTTATATCCAAGTTCCTCTAATTTTTTTCGTGCTTCAGGTTTTAAACAACCATCTTCACTGATTGAAAATTTGCCATCTGCAATCGCATCTCTAATCAATTTTGATAACTCTGCTAATTGCTGTGTAGTACAACTATCAATTGCATTGTTTGTCATTTTATTTGCTTCTAATGCAGACGGAATAACATTCTTTGGTGATTGAACTTCTGGCATAGGCATATTAGAAGTAACTGCATCTTCGCAACAATCTATATCGCTACAGCCTAAACAAAACTTATAGCTTCTACTATTTACTGGATATTTACAACTCATTTATTTCACCTCCCAAGGAAACCGATATTTACTTACTTTCCTTCCGTATATAACACAAGGACATCATCGCTCACAAAAAAGTCTTCATCTTCTGAATCAACTGCAACAACACCACTGTTTGTTATAAGATATTTACCACCTATATCATTGCAACAAACAAGTATATCTTCTGGTAGGTTTTCTAATAATTCTTTTAACTCTTTGACTGTCATATATTTATTCTCCTCTTACATCGCCTTTGCAATCGACTTAACCTGATTATCAAGGTATTTTACAATCAAACGACTTTTTGCAAGTGCTAAACCTTTTTCAATTTCAAATTCATCATCTTCACAACATGTAGCTTCTGCTTTAAATGCTCCACATCTAATCTGAACTTTCTTTCCGTTAGTTCGATAAAGATAGTTACATCTTACATCTTTGCCATTAATATCTGTAAACCTAATCTCATTTAAGTACCACTTACTCCAAGTCCTCTTTACAGGTGTCTCAACCTTTTCAAAATACTTCTCGTACTCGTCATATGACATACAGCCAAGATGACAACCACCAAACTTAAAGCAGATTACTCCACCTTCCTGAATATCAGTTACTTCACAAATCTCACCAATGTTATCAAAAACGCCCATTTTCTTAACTAATTTAATTTTATCGCCTTTAATCATGCTGCTTTATCCTCCTTATTCGCAAACTTTTTGTTAAATGCATCAATAGCTTTCTGATCCTCTGCTGTTACATCATCATTAAATCTTCGTCTAGCTTGTACAATATGATTATTTCTTACTTCAATCGTTACCAAACTCTCATCTGGTTTACTCTTTTTTCTCAAGAAAAGAATGTGGCACTCACCGTCAATAACCTTATCTACGTATGAAGCAACGCAATTTGACATCTGAGCAGCCTCATCTTTAATATCTTGTGTAGAATCTGGATAAATGAATATGTAATCACCAAAAGAGCATTCATACTGTTTATTTATTCTCTTTTTAAATAACTCTTCTGAGAACTCTTTCTTCATTCTGTTGTAATTCCTACAAGCAATCTTATGTGTAGTAAGGAAATGCCGTGGATATTTATCAAATTTAGGACTAATAGTTTTCATCATATTTGCATAGTCATATAATTCTTTAACCACAAATCTAACATCTTCTAACGCTTCAAATGTTTTTAGTTGATCAATATATAGTAAAAGTGGCTTTGCGGTATATCCATACTCTTCAATCAATTTATTAAAATAAGACCAATAATGTCGTTCATATGTATCATTATCGAAGTCATAATTATCTGTTGACCAAATTTTGTAAATATCATCATCCGTCAAACTCATATATTCCAACTTATATGCGATTAAATGAGCATCAGGATTCTTCTTATAATATTCAAGAATGCTATTCGATAATTTTATTTCTCTGTTTTTACATAATTTAATTAACGCTTTGGGAATTTGATTAATTGTATATCTGAATTTGTTCCTACTATCTAAAATCTCATCTATTCCTGCCGAAAATAATTGTTCATAGTTTGAATATCGTGGTACACGATTTAGAATTGTTCCTATATTATATATTGGATAATAGCCAGACTCTTCTCTCTTTACAAATCGTAAAAACTTTGCATATTTCTCGTCATCGCAACAATCAAATAATTCATTTAAGTTAAAACCACTTAACTGACTACATAGATTTTTTACTGGCTTACCTTTAATTCCAATAGCAGTCTTTGTTGCGAAATCATATTTTACAGTACGACCATCTTCATAATCGAAAATGAGATACTGCTTATCTTTATATACTCTCGTTTATATCACTCCTATCTTCCAAAATAAAGTATATTAATCCTCAATCATGGATATCAAGCACTGTAATAAATCCATCCATATTATCTGTTATAGCCTGTTTATATTTCTCATCGAATTTTTCATCTTTGATAATATCTTTGCCATTCCATGAATCTCTTGCAATAGCTGAATCATTAGGAAGAATACATATGTAACATCCAAGGTTGTTAATATTTAAAACATCGCTTTGTTTTGCTCCATCAACAAGAATATATCCATCGCCAAAACCTATATTCATAAACCAATCTTCCTCATGATACATCCATTCAGGTGCAATATTCTCTTTCAATGTTGATAAAAGGCTTGACCAAAACAATCTACCGTTTCTATCTTGTCTGTCATAATAACCCCAATTATAATATTCACTGTTTGCAGATCCTTCTTCATCTACTTTTAGTTTTAATTCAGCCTTGTACCTGCCACCGATTCGATAGTAATCCCATGTAAAAACTGGATAATCAATCTGCTTGTCTTCTTCGTAATCTGAATCATATACAAGTTCTGAATTATATGGTTTCATAATTTCTGCAATTTTATTCTCACTTGGTAATTCTTTTGTGAGTAAATGAACACAATAATGCATTTAATTTTACCTCCTAATCTTATATTTTCCTTTCAAATTTTCGCAAAAAACGAATCTTTCATGTTATCTGTATGAACATTCCATTACAGTCATGCTTTTTAATAAAATCTGTAAAGAATGTCGTTCCTGTATATTCATCTGCAATTTCACATTGTTGCTCATTTAAAATACAAACACTGTTATAAATATCCAAATATTTACCACCGATATACTGTTCGTAATATCCAATTGTATTAACAATAAATGGTGCATCATTAGAAAACAACAATCTCTCACAAGCTACAAATTTCCCACTATCCTGTTCTTTCATATCTGGTGTATATAAATTAAAACAATAACCCATTTTAAATACTACCTCACAATTATTTATTCTCTTTTATTCCTCTGAATATTTACTCCAATCAATCTCTACATACTGCTTAAAACAAGGATAATATGTAGTTGTTCCTGTTTGTTCCTTACACCAATCATCTAATAATTTTTGTAAAGAACCTTCATCGCACCGTTCATATGCATCTTCATGTAAATCACTACAAGCATTTTCAATGACATTGGTTGCATCAATAGAAATCGTCTCAACAGAAGTTACCCATAATCTTACTGGTTTTTCATCACCATCTTCTTCATAATTACATGCATAATCATCAAAGAAATCATCAACAGTGTCGTAATATTCGTCAAACTCTTCACAGTAAAGCATTGTGTCTACATCTTTTTCATCAACAGCTACTGCATTTGCTACTTTCTCATTCCACTTCTTTATTCTCTCTTCTTCGTCAACTTTCTTTTGTCCTTCACAGTCGCAATGTAAATAAGCCTGATTTTTATAAGGCTGTCCACAATAAGGACATAACCTCTGTACTCCATTAAAACAACTCTGGCAGAATGAAAGTGATTGATGCTTGTATGGAAAATGATATTTTCTGCCAACTTCAGAATTATCACCTTTGATTCCATAAACATTATCTTCAATTCTCATTCCAAGACCATTGCATACAGGACAAATTCTTTCATGCTCTGTAAGATCTTTGATTAGAATTTTAGGAAACGATTTTTGAACTGCTTCATGAAGATTTACTTCTTCTCTACGTGTTAAATTATCCATAATGTTATTCTCCTATTCCTTCGCAATTCCAATACCATTTACTTTAAAGCTAGTCACCTTACCATCTTCAATTTCAACGCTTTCTTCTGTGCCGCCATACCAAACAAGACCAACGCCTGTAATATACATACTATTCTCATCTTCAATCAATTCAACTTCTTGCGCTGCTCCAATAGGAATAAACTGACCATCACTACATGGTATCTCAATTGGAATATCCTTTACATTTTTATAAGCGTTTCTAATTGCTTCTTTGGAATATATCACACCGTTCAAATCAGGCTTATCAACTGGAATTGGAATTTTAAATGTCACTTTTATATTCTCTGTTCTCATATTGCTGTTCTCCTTTTTATCCAAACTGTAGCCATTTCAACTACTCCATCACCTATTGACATGTTCCACCTGCCTTTATTATTTCAATCGCCTTTTCAAGAGGAATAAGATAATTATTGCTGTTGCCACTTCCATACAGTTTAACAGAAGAGTCCGTTTTCAACTGCCCTACAACACCATCAATATCATAAGCTGTTGGTTGGTCTTTTATATCTCTATAATCTAACACATAATTGCTACACTCTTGGCAGTGTGATATATTTCCTGAACAATTACCTTCATAGTTGCAATGAAAACTCAACTTGTCTGCATCAATTAATCCCATTTTACTTCTCCTATTCGTAATCTTCTGGATGTTCTTTATAGTCATCTACTACACTTTTCATATAACTAAAATAATCTTTTACAGTATCACTACTATCAGAAAATCCACTTGTCACTTCGTATCCATTATCGAACACTGCAAAGGTTAAGAAACCTGAGCTATCTAGTCCTACTTCTATGTCACAGCCTTTATATTTACCTTTCATGATGTTATTCTCCTATGCACCTGTATTTGCTGTCAAAACACACTGTTCTTCATTCATATCAATTTCTGTAATAGTAATCTCTTGACACTTCTTGAAGTCATCTGAACTTACTCTTGCTTTTCTTTCAGCGTGTAATTCATCTTCTGCAATAATTACCATTGCATAATCTTGACACCAATCTCTTGCAGGTCGTTCTACTAAATATGCTTTCATATCGTTATTCTCCTCTGTCTAATATCTCAACATCAATACAAAATAAATCATGTAAGTTTTTAATCTGCTCATCAGTTGGTTTCTTCCATGCCATTGTTTCATTAACATTAATCGTTACAGCACCACCACAGAGCTTTATCCTTGCAATGACTTTTGGATTATAAATAGCTGCAACTTCTGACATTGGAATACTACAACTTGTTTTTGGTAATTGTGTCATATACTTATTCTCCTAATCTCTATAATTAATATAATTATTTCGTTGATTTTGTTTATTGCTAATTGCTTGTTGTTCTTTCAATAATCTACAATTTCCGCAATTATTTCTATTTTTACAAAACCAACAATTATCATTATCTAATGTCCACCATCTAGGAGGTTGAGGACGCATTTTTCTTCTTGCTTTACCCATTGTGTCTACCTCCAATCTGCCCAAAGGAAAGAAAAATTTCTTGTTACTTAATTACATCTCTAATATCTCTTCCATCAATTTCATTGCCAATAGAATCCCAACCTTCACATAAATCTCTTGCAAATAATTCTACTCTTGGCAAATTACCACATAAAGATACTATTCTGTCTCTTATTTCTTTTGGCTTTTCAGAATGTTCTGTTTTGGGATATTCTATAATCTGTTGTACATTTCTCGCTTCACGCCAATATTTACCTTTTCGTGCTATTAGACAATATTCCGCATTTGAGATAGTATATTTGCCCAATCCATCTTTTCTAACTTCTGACATATCATTTTTCATCTTTACCCATACAAAACCAACAGTTGCATATTTAAATCCCCATGATTTTATAAGTTCAAATCCTTTTTCAAGGAATGGCGATGTAACCCATAAAAATAAAAAACAATCATCTGCTGCAATATTACCGATTGGTAAATTACATAAATCTTTAAATTTCATTACCTCGTAATGTTTATCTGCCATTCCCCAAAATTCTCCGTTGAGATTTTTAGTATTTCCATAATCCCAAGGTGGATCAGCATAAATAATATTATATTTTTTATTCATTTTACTAATAGAAGCCTTGCAAGTTTAAGCCGACACTTATTGCTCCTTTCGTATCTATATTCTCTTATTTACTGGGATTCCCATAGCCGAATGGCTTAGATATGATTAAAAATTTTCAAAAGAAAGATTGGTTTACTGCGAAACCACTACTTACTCTTCTTTACAGAAGCATTATTAACTGACTTCTGAATGTTCTTCATAAGCTGAATATTATCGTTAATCATAAGTGCTAATGCCTGATCCTCTGTAAAACCAACATTTATATATGCATCAAACATATTCTTCTTAGTTTTCGCCTGAATTGCAGGATACTCAGTATTCTCAGAATAATCCTTTGCAATAATCATGAGTTCCTTCAGGACATCATATACAGGCTCTTTGTACTTTGTAATATATGTCTTTACTACCTCTCCTAAACTTTCTGGGTTCTCTGCTAATAATCTTAAAATTGTTTCCATGCTTAATATTCTCCTTTATAATTTTTATTTTTATATTTTTCCAAATAATGTGTTGCTTCATGTGAACTTACTCAAGTCGAAGGAATTCTGAATTTACTTACAATTCCCAAGTCCAACCTTGTAATCGTCTTTCACATCAATAGTTACTTCTCTCTGAAATTTTCCTTCCTTATCATAGAGGGATAAATAATATCTGTTACCACGCTGCTCTAATACAACATCCTCGTTCTCGAATAACTGAACTCGTTTCTGTTTTTGTACTGATTTATTCTCTGACTTATTTGGCAACATAATAGGTGGAAGTTTTATCGTAGCTGTTCCAACCTCTTCAAGAATACAGCTAATATCGTTGTCCAGCTTATTATTGTCATTTGTGTGTCTATCAACTGCTTTAATAACATCTCTTTCAAGTAATAATCTATTCGCCATTTTAATATTCTCCATTTCTACATATATAAATGATATTTTCTTCCAATCTGGTCAATAATCTCGCTGTCCATTGGTCTAAAACCAATTACAGTAAGTGTTCTACCATCTTCTTCAGGCTCTAATTCGGTGTGGCAATTATCCTTTATTAACCAGAAATCTTTACCTTCAACCATTCCTAAATCTTCTGCCATACTCTTAGCTTTTAATAATTGGTTCTTATTTTTAGCTTGAAGAACACATTTCGTAAATTCTCCTTCAATCCAATTGTGAAGAACATCTTCGTCAATATAGCCATCAACATGACCATCTAAGTCAGCGTTGTTTTTAATAAACCAACTAAGAAATGCCATAGAGCCGTGACTGACTTGGGCTGCGAGCTTCCCAGAACTCATAACCAAATCTTTTCTGGCAATAATAATTTGCTTATACATAGACATTCTCCTCCCACTCGTCTAACCAGTAGAAACTGTCAATCTGTTTATCTAACTTGCTAACCTGTTCTCTCAGCTCAGATTCTTTCTTCTTACTATCTGTTCTCTGACACCTCTTCCATAATTCATCACGCTGCTTAGCTAATTCTTCATATTTATCCGATACATCAATCTCTTCTACGACTGAAATCTCAATCTTCTCTCCGCAGTGAGGGCAAAATTGAATTGGATAATTATCTGTCTGCTCATACTCATCACCCCAAGAGTTAAATGTTTCGGTGTATGAATTACAAAATTGAGGAATTATATTATCATCTGAATCTCTTACTACTAATCCAAAAGTATCGTTGCATACCAAATCTTCACCTGTAAATACAATAGCCTTATCATTTTGAATTTCATCACAGCAATACTTAAATGGCTTATATTTATATGAATGAGTATCATTGAATTTTAATTTGATTAATTCTATCTTCATTTCTTTATTCTCCTAAACATCTTCCACATAAACAGTAATACAACTTCCAATCTCACCACTCACTTTTGGGAATACCATTGTAATACTATCTATGTAATATTCTTCTCCGTCTGTATCAACGACATCATTAGTATTGATTATTAATGGAATTTCATTTTTTCTCATATAATCTAGCGTCTTAAAAACTTCTGATACATTCTCTACTTCTGTATATCCAAGAAGTTTATAATCATCATATCTGTCACTAAAACCAACAATTCTTATATGCAAGTTCTATACCTCCCTATATTTAGTTATTCTCTCTTTTATTTTGGAAAACCGTGTGTAGAAATGTTCTTAGACAAAATTAACATGAAATGCTTCATTCCTGTTTCCAATCTTCTATATATTTCAATATCCAACTGTCGTATTTATTTTCTTTAATCAACTGCTGATATAAATTTATCCATCCTTGTGCTGAAAGACCTTTGTACTTCCAAAGACATTCTTTCCAATGTCTGTGCATAAAACGACTTCTTGTTTTTAACTCAATGCATTTCACACATTGATTGTATAATTTCTTGGAATACCAATTCGATCTACTTCTATTCCAGCCATCTATAAATGCTTCAGTCGGATCATACCTGCTTCTCATATCAGTAAGAGTTCTGTCGTATAACTCAGTTTTTGCATTGTATAAACAATGAAGCAAAAAATAGATGTCTTCATAATTATTTTTAAACTCCCATTCTTCAATATTTAAATCCCAATATATTTTTCTCACCTACTTTCATGGCCAAAAGAAACGTGGCTTTCCCTGGCTTTTTCAATCTCTAAAACCCTTGATTTTAAGGCATTTCAGAGATTACTTTTTATTATTCTCTACTAATCTTGATACTCGACATGATAATCTGTTATTTCAATCTCATCTCCACAAGGTAATTTAGGAATTGCATCTTCTCCATATTCCCATCTAATAGCAAGACTTCTATTGCAATCACAACCAAAATTACCTTCTGTGAAATAGAAAATTGCACTATCTTCTGGATATTCATATCCTAAGTCATAATGAATGACAAATGTTTTATCCTTATATTTGAGAGTAGCAACAAAAATTGTCCTCTTATGAGTCATAATTCCATGTTTACAATCATTTGCCAGTCCTTGTTTCTCATATTTATCCTGCCTGATTAACTGAATAAACTTGTTCTTTTTTTCTTCAGTATTAAAATAGTAATAACCCTCTTTTATACCTACATCTTTCTCGATGGATGGATTGGCATCGTGATTCCATGCACCGCCCCAAATATGAACCATCCATTCTTCTTTCTTGCTCATATGATTATTCTCCTTATATAAAAACAAAAATGCGAGTTTTATCAGATTAATATAAACTCCATATCATATCTCCCAACTATTTTAATTTCAAAATATTTATTACCTTCTGTATATCCTGAAATAATTAGTTTGTTTTTATCACAAGGAATATTTTCTATAATTTCCCCATGCTTTTCTTTATAATGATGTAGTGGCTCAGATATGACATTTACATTATTAGGCTTTAATATCTGAATAGATTCTACACTTTTAATAATTAATGAGTTATCCATATTTTTATTCACCTCACTAAATTATTCTCTTAATTCAAATAGCTTTTCTACTGCTTTTTCACCTGTAACTCTATCTGACTTCTGCAACACTTTACGTTCTTTCTGCCAGATACACTTAAAATCATCAGGCATATTATATTCACTTACCAACACTATATTGCTCTCTGAAAGTTTACGAAGAAAATCGTAAAAAGAATCGTAGTCAATTGATTGTTTAGAATACTGCTTTGTATTTTTGTAGGGTGGATCAAAATAAAATACACAGTTTTTATAATCTGAGAAATACTGATAATCACAACACATAAATTCAATATTATTCAAATTAGGTGCTTGTTCTTTTATATTGTTCAGATTATTTTTATATTTAATTGTAGAACTATTCCTATCATCTGACCTACTATTTCTAGCAAATCCGCCATCAAAATATCTACCACCATAGCTTGCCATATATCCAATCAATGCAATATATTCTGGTGAATACTTATGAGTTCCAAGTTTTCTATCTTCTCTAACCTCTGCATAATGTTCAAATGTACATACTTCAGGTGCAATAGATAAGCTGTTGTCTGTCTGAGCATATTTCAACAAAGTAACCAATTCCTCGTTAATATCCGCTCCAATTCTTTTGTCACATTTAATCTTATCAATAAGATTAGCTCCACCAACCATAGGCTCTATGTAAGTTTTAATATTATTATCATCAATATACTTCTGAATAATTGGCACTAAAAATTTTGCCAATCTGTTTTTACTTCCTTGATATACCATTTAATTACTTGGAGTAAGGAATTCCTTCTTGTGTACACAAACCTCGTCTCCTTTCATTATTCTTATTCTCTTAATTAAGTTGCACTCATCAATAAATCTTGATTAGCATATTCAGCTACTCTCTTACTTCCAACCTCAAAAATATCCTTGTCCTTCTCGAAACATATATAGTTTCTACCAGTATTCAAAGCTGCAATTGCAGTTGTACAACTTCCTGCACATGAATCAAGAACTAAATCTCCTGGATTTGTGTAGGTCTTGATCAACTCTTCAATCAGTGCTACAGGCTTTTGTGTCGGATGAAGTGCCGACTTTTGAATATCCTTTGCAAATGTCCATACCGACTTAGGATATCTTTCTGTACTATCATAAGTAGTAAAACCATGTTCTCCATAATCAGTAGTCTCTTTACAGTTAGTCTTATGTTCTGCTTTACTAACTTTTCTTGGATGTCCGGTTGTTTTTTGTGGATTATATGTTGGAAGTTTCTTATAGAAAATACAGATATCTTCGTGTGAGCGTAATGGCATTTTCTTAGCATTTAGAAATCCTGTTGGCTGTGTTTTCTCCCAAATCAGATTATATTTCCAAAGCTTACGATTACTCTGCATTAAATCTGCAGTAAACATACCATTCGCAAATAGAATAATTGCACCATTATCTTTGATGATTCTTTCATACTGTTCCCATAATGGTTTAAATGGAATAACTGAATCCCATTTATTTCGTGAAGTTTGTCCATAAGGAAGATCCGTAATAATTATATCAATTGATTTATCATCAATCTTTTTCATACCTTCAAGGCAATCTTCGTTGTATATTTTATTAATCTCTAACAAGTGGTATCACCCACTCTCTTACAGGCAATATCATAATACTGTTCTTCTAACTCATAACCGAAATACATCCTGTTTAATTCTTTAGCAGCCACCAATGTTGAGCCTGTCCCAACAAAAGGATCAAATACAACATCATTTTTATTGCTTGAATTGGCAATATAAAACTTCAATAAATCAATTGGTTTTTCACAAGGATGAGTTTTATTCCCTATAATGTTATTAAATTGATGTACCGTTTTACTACCACCAATATCATTTATCCATTTAGCCTTACCTTTTCTAAGGAATAATACATATTCGCAATTCTTCATATAATACTGAGAAGGTGTGCAATTATTCTTTTCCCACACAAGTAAATTATGCAATTTGAATCCAACTTTTTGAGATTCATTTAGCATTTCAGTCAAATTTAATGAATTTGTAAATATGTAACAATGTGTATTTTCTTTTAATACACGATAAAGTTCCGACATCCAATCCGATATTTTAATATTCTGATGTTTGAATAACTTTCGATTACCAGATAACATACCTTTTGGTCTTTCGGAATTCTTACCATTACTGTCTCCACCTGTAATAGTTTTATAAGGTGGATCTGTTACAGCTAAATCAAATATTTCTGATGGTAACAATTTCATTGATTCAATAGAATCACCATTAATAATTTTATTAAATTCCATTTCTTACTCAGAGCAAATCCAGATTTAATGCTGCAGCAAATCTCTCGCTCCTTTCAATGTATTATTCTCTTAATAGATCTCTGTCCATTCACTAATTTCCACTTTATTATCAGGATAACCAGATAAGCTCCATTCATTGTCGTTATATACTACTTTCCACATAGCATTTTCTCCATGTGGATTACCTTTAATTTTGCCATAATATAATCCTGAACATGGTGGCAATTCTTCTTCTGTCTTTCTCCAAATTGGCTTTTCATAAACCTTATTAATATCGTCTACTGCTTTTGCCAAATCTGTCATCGTATTTATAAAATAATTTTCTTCATGCTTGATCATATTATCAAAATAATTCCCCATATTGTCTAATAGATTTTTTGTAAACTTTTCAGATGTATCGTTCATTCCAAGTATGTAATCATGATTGATCTTAAAAGAAATCCCAAGCCCAATAAGTGCTCCTATACAAATTCCTAATAATCCAATTAATACTGTTAAATAAATATCCATATCTTACCTCACTTTCTTATCATCCGAAGGAAACTTCGGTTTACTGTGAAATCAAATTCCAATCTTTTTCATAAATTCAATAGTTTTCTTATACTTGTCCAGCTCTTCATCTATATGTACTGGAAAATTACTTGTCAATTCTGCTAACTTTTTGCTATCAGAACTAATTCTTTCCTGTAGTTCTCGTATTTTTATTTCAGTCTCTTCTTTATTCTTTTTATCTGCAAGTTCTTTGTCATCCATATAGAATTTATCTTCAAAATCCCAGTAATCGTGTTCATCACCATGCCATGAATCACTCATAATGTTGTTAATTTTATGTAATGAAAAACTACAGAATAAAGCATCACAACCATGACCACAACACTTCTTGTCTTCTCTATAATCTTCCATGTCAGGTGTACATTCACAATATCCCCAATCTCGTTTATCATACGAAAAACAAATCCTATAATAATAATTTGGCATATCATAATCCAGAAAAGATTCAACTCCATCTTTGTACTTTACTAAATTGATATCTACATCAATGATTCCGTCATACTCATTTTTAGGATTATCAATCGTAATATTGTAATCTGAATACATTTCTAAATCCGATATGATCTCCTTGTAAGAGTTTGGATTGTTTGAAAAACTTTGATATAAACTGGAAAGAATAAATGGAATATTCAATTTCTTAATACTATGATATTCTCTATCTTCGTTTTCTCTTTTTAATCCTTTTATAAAAGTATTAATAAAATTTTGTAATGTTCCGTTTTGTAATTTTTCCATTGTTACTCCTTATTTCTTAAAAAATTTTATTCAATCTCTTCACAACTTCTTCGCAAAATCTGTACAACCAAGTCTTCTTAAATGCTATTTTTAAATCATCAGTAGCTTGTCTATATTGGTGACGTATTTTGTTGTCTATCATACTATTCTCCAATTTCAACTATCTGTTTTGTATTAGTATCATAGGTGCATAACTTACCATTCTATGAATAATATGGTGACATATAACCATATCCAGCTTGATATTCAGCTTCATTAAATACTATATAAACGACATGAGTTGTAGAATAATAATACAAATCATTTTCACCTTCTATCGAAATGAGTTTTGAATGATCATCATAATTTTTACTACCTTCATAAATACATCCAGTCATTCCAAAACATAATGTCAATCCTAATGCAACTGCTAAAATTTTCTTCTTCATATGATTTATTCTCCCAACTCTTTTAGTTCATTAACAAGTTCAGCGAGTCTTGGATTCTCAGGATGCTCCTTTGCCATTTTTTCATATAAAGCAATATTATTCATCTTTTCAATCTCAGACTTTAGCTCCTTCTCAATAGAAGCTTTCTGTTTTGCAATTTCTTTCTGACGATTTTCCTCATCAATTCTTGCATTGTATGCGTTCATATTAACTACACCGACAACCTGAGCTGTCACACCCTTACCATACTCTTCGACTGTCTTAATTGCTTTTAAAATTCCAAGAACTTTGTTGTCTTTTCCTTTTGCATTTACAATCAGATATAATGGATGATTGGTATCATACTTAACAATTTCATTAATATCTTCATCGTATAAAGCAAATCCATAATCCTTCTGATTATAATCATCTACTAATTTTACAATCGCCACTTTACTAAATCCTGTCATTTTATTATCCTCACTTTCATCTCTGATAATATCCAATTCACTTCTTTCAAACCAATATAATCCATTGGAGCTTGCTGCATTATACATTCCGTCAATCTGAACTGCTATTGATCTACTTGTAGTTTTCACAACTTGTCCATGTAGACCAACAATGTTTTCTTCTCTGTATTTTCGTTTATTAGTATATGTAACTTTTACTCGCCGATTTTGATATTCTTCGTAATCGTAAATCTTGTTCATCGCATCACCTCCTGCTAATATATTCGCCAAAAGGAAATCTATGTTTCTTGGTAAAAATATTACTATATATAGTGTCTATATTTTCTATAAACACTATATATAGTATTCCGTTTACGCCTGATACACAAAACTTGGCATTGGCTGTAATTTAAACAGATTTTTCTCATGCATTGAATCAATCTTAGCTTTTACTTCCTCACTTGGCTCAATTCCATCTCTGATATATGCATCTAATTCAGCATATGAGAAACCAAAGCTCTGCTCATCCGTTAACCCAGTCAAACCGTCTTGCGGTGTTTTATGAACTAATTCGTCTGGTAGACCTAATTCTTTTGCCAAAGCAATCACTTCGGTTTTTGTAAGATTTGCAAGTGGACTCAAATCTCCTGCACTATCTCCGTAACGTGTATCGAACCCAACATAAGACTCACTCATATTACATGTATTAACAACACGACCATTTAAAGATTGTGAGATTGCATATAATGTAGCCATACGAATTCTTGCAGGTAAATTAATAGTCGTCTGGTCACTAATTTTGATATCATCAGGGAACTGATTATTAATTCCAGTAACAGCCTCTCGAATATTCATAGTATAACTTTTAATTTCAAGATGTCTGATAAGCATATTGGCATATTCAATATCTGACTGTTCTCCACAAGGCATTTTAATACCAAAAACTCTATCCTTCCCTAAGGCTGCTACGCACAATGCCGTAACAACAGAAGAATCGACACCTCCTGAAATACCAACAATAACATTACAACCTTTACCATTTTTTTCAAACCAATTTCTAATCCACTCTACGATCTCATTTTTTACTTTCTTAACGTCAAAATTATGCATATTGATATCTCCTTATAATTTAATCTGTTATTTCCACTTTATAATCACATAATGCGTTATATGCGACTATAGGGAAATTGTCATATTTTTCTTTATAATAATTCGCAACTTCTTTTATGTATTTTTCTTTTTCTGTTTTGTATGCATGGAATGCTTCTTCTGGTGTATTAAATACACCTATATGTATTGGTTTTTTCGTATTCTTTTTATTTTCATTTAACTTTGAAACTTGAGCAATAAACTTTCCGAGTCTTTTATTGAAATATACTCCTATTGGATAATTACCTCTTTTTGCATTATTTTTTGTAAAAAGAATGTTAATACGTTCAGGAATAAATATACATGTGTCCTTAGAATATATTGTGTTATTTTTATATAATATATCTTTATCTAAACACATTTTTTCATTTCCGCATTCATAATAATTTTGGTTAAACCATTTTAAAAAATTCGACAAATAAAACCACTCATCATCTACTTCGCATTTTTTGTAGGTTGGATATCTTGATAAATCTATTTTGTTGTAACAACGCTTTAGCATACCAACCCAGTATAAATATTCTTTTGTAAATGAATTATCCTGTTTTATTATTTCATTTCCTACTATACCGTGATTAAATACAGTAGGTAAAAATGTATCAAATGTAGTACCCTTAATAAAATTGCTATATGCCTGATGATATACAATGTTGCTCGTATCTAAGAACTGAATATCAATATCTGTAGCACTTTTATATTTAATTATTTTCATTCTTTCACCCTGTTTATTAATAACTACCTGTCCAAGTCTTTTCTTTGCTTGTGATTCAGATATTTTAAACATAGGATTATCTATTTTTAAATGTGTTTCTTCTATTATATATTCTCCTTTCTACATTCGATTCATCACATCATAGAACCGAATTAAATATTCATATACATTTCTAGGAACTAATTCTTTTACCTTTTCAAATTCACCCTTTTCACATAAATCTCTAACCAAACTTGATGAAGTATGATTTTCTGGTATCTGAATTTCTGTGAAGTGATCTTTATATTCCATAAGATTTGCTTCTCTTAAAGCAGTCTCAAGATTCTGACCTTCTCTCACACATGCTACAAAATTATATTCCTCGACAAACGGTTTCCAATTATACCAAGTTGTAAGTGTTTCAATATTATCCATTCCTAAACAAATATAGTATTCGTTGAAGATATAATCTTTTTCATTCATATCTCTTATCTGAGTAATAGTATTGTATGTCCTCTGTGGAAAGAAGCTGGTTGTTTCAACTTCGGATGCCCACATATTATTTTCATCACAATTTGGCATTGAATTAATCAGCGATACTCGACAATATCCAGGTATCAAAGTCTTTTTCTTCGCAACATATGTATCATGTGCAGGTATAAACAATATAGCATCGGCATTAACCGCTTTTTTAGCAGTCAATGCCATATCAACATGGGCGTTGGTAATTGGATTAAAACTTCCTGGTATAAGTAAAATTTTATTCATGATTCATTCTCCAATTAATACATCTCTTTAAATAATCAACATAATCAGGGTTTTTACACATACCTTTACCTTCTACATCAGACACTTTTGCAACATCCATACCGTTACATTTAGTGGTTTTCATTACAATATTTAAAGCAGGAACATCTGTGTCATTACTCAAATAAGTACCAATTCCAAATGCAACGTTTACTCTATCATGGAAGTGTCTGAATAACTTATCAGCTCTTTCAAAATCAAGACTGTCACTAAACAGAAGTGTCTTTGTCTTAGGATTGATACCAAGTGACTCATAATGATTAATCATCTTTTCACCCCATTCAATTGGATCGCCACTATCATGTCTTACGCCACTGAATAATGTTGCATATGTCAACTGAAAATCTTTCAAGAAACAATCAGTTGTAATTGTATCTGTGAGCGCAATACCATTTAACACACCATACTCTCTAACCCATGCGTCTAGGGCATACCAGTTTGAATATGCTGGATTGTGCTTGTGGTTGCCCTGACCAGAACACATAATCCATTCATGAGCCATTGTTCCAACCGGCTTTAAATTGAATTTCTTTGCGAGATATACGTTTGATGTACCAATAAACTTAGATGGACTATGCAATGTATCATTCAAATGTGAAAACTTCTCAACAGCTAACTCCTGTGCTTCAGCAGAAAGTCTTCTTCTAAGACCAAATTCAGAAAATGTACCAGCATACCAATGACCACTTCTGAGATTTTCATACTTTTCATCCAATCTCTTTTTGAAACTACCAAGCAATTCCTCATAGTTATATGCCATTCTGAAATATACTTCGTTCACAATCGCAAGTGTAGGAATCTCATACATAGATGTATTAAGCCATGTACCAAATGTTTCGATAGAAAGACCGCAATCTGAATCTGTTGTAATCTCAAAATCCTCATATCTTGGCTGCCACAATCTCAGAAAATCAACATACGAACCTTTCATCCATTTGATATTATCAATATAAGTAAGTTCATCTTCTGTGAATCTCAAACCACAATATAATTTAATCTGTCTGCGAATCTCTTCTACCATTTCTGGTGTAAAATGAACATCCTTATTACGACACTTAAAACTCCAAGTGGTTTTATAATCACTAAACTGATGATAAATAGCCTGTCCCATTGACAATTTGTAGGCATCTGTCTCTAATAAACTTGTAATAATCTGTTCCATATTATTTTCCTTCTTTCTTGATTTGATTAAATATTGTTCTAATATCATATTCTCTGTTTTCGTACTCATAAAACAGATTAATATACTTATCAATAAAAGCCATGTCATTTGGATGCATTGCAATTGGTTTACTTTTCTTAGATTCCCACCATTTTAATTCCTTCTCAAAATTAAATGATTTACCATGATATGCTCTACCTGCTCCAAGATAATCACAAAGCATTTCTTTTTTATACTTCATTGGCATTTCAATAGGATTTCCACCATTATCAAAATTGTCCTGCCAATATTCGTAATGGTGCTTGTTTCTTCCTTTATGGTGCATCCAAGCTGCTGACCAACCATTCTCTTTCTTACAAGCATCTATTGGACTTGAAGTACCTTGATAATATTTAACACTCTCCCAAAATTCCGTTGGAGAAAATTTAGATAAATCATGTACTAACCCTTGAAATGGAATTCCCACTTTACAGCAATAGTAGAACACCCAACGTTTATGAGTACAGACTTTCTTAAAATGTCTGAACGTATTAATGATATAATTCTTACACTTCATTATTCTCTCCAATCTTTCTATACTCCGTGTATACTTTGTTCTCACAGTAGTACAAGTTATAATCACATTGTTCAATGTACCACCATAACTTCTGATGTCCTTCTCTAAGATATTCTCTACAATAATCTGTTTCTTGATAGTGATCATCTACCATCTGTCTAAAACTCAATTCATCAATAATATCTGAGTTATGACAATACACTGCTATTCTGTTAATTAAATCCTCTGTGAAACTTTTCGTGACTACGAATACGACTCTTACGATTTCATGACAAGTACGCTTAATAGACTTTAACTGTTCAAAATCGTGTAAATGATATACAACTCTGTCAAAGTAAGGATATGGTGCAGACTTCACATTTGGCATACTTGTATGTAATTCTGTCTTAACTTTTCCTAATGTAATATCAAAAAACTTTTTATACCACTCAATGTTATTCTCTAAATTCCATAATGGATCTCCACCACCAGATATTGATACCCAATTACATTGATTTTTCTTAATCTCCTCTTCCAAAGAGTTCAATCCATCAATCGTACTCTTTGGAATCTGAAGATTATTATTCTTTACAATGCAATATGGACATGAATAGTGGCATCCAAAATTGGTTATCACACTCATGTACTTATCCATATTTTATTCTCCAATCACTTCAATCTGACACATCTTCATAGTTGCTAATGCAGCCTTGTGAGTATCAGGTGTCACACCTGCGCAACAGCTTGCATCTACTGTAATATCAATCTCAGGATAAGTTGCTCTAATAATAAGTGCATTTGAAACCACACAGATATCGGTGCATAATCCGCAAATCTCAACGCTTTCAAATCCAAAATCCTTCCAATTTAACCAACCAAATGTAGGCTTATCAATCAAAATATCGTTCTCAATATCAAAATCTAACTTATCGGAAATCTGCCAACCAACAGTATTCTTTACACAGTGAGCAACAGGAAGATGCTTACCCTCATATGTTTCTAAGTAATTCTCAGAATGTGTATCTCTTGTAAAAATCACCTGCTTACCAGTATCCTTATACTCCTTAATTTTCTTTGCTACATTTGATACAATCGCCTGTGCTTCCTTTGTTCCAAGCGAACCATCAATAAAATCATTCTGCATATCAATTACAATTAGTGTTTTACTCATTTTGTTACCTCTTTTCTTTATTTTTATATGTATTTATTCTCTGAAACTCACAAGAAATTCCGCTTTCTTTCGGTCTTGATTTTTATACAATATATAGTATTTATTGTAATTATCCAATACTATATATTGTATATGCTATTTTGTTTTTAACTATCTATTGTATTATTCTTCACTTGTATCTTCAAAAACCTTTAATCCGCTTCGCTGACTTCTCAATGTTGGAGTATAACCATTATAAAATCTTACTCCATCAAAACCTTGTGTGTCATCAATGCAAACATTTCTAATGTCACAAGCAGAACTTAATCCGCTTGTGAACTTGTAAAATTTCCAGAGTTGATTCCTTCATATAATCTGTTCAAGGCTATCTCAAATGCACCAATGCCAGAGAAAAAACTACTTAATCTCAAATCATCAAAAAGATATGGCATAGCCTTATACAATTCAACCAATATGTAATATAAAACATCTACTACAATGGAATTCCCTGCTTGCTTGTACAACTGACTATTACTTACCATCTTCTCAGCAGCTTCAAAATTCCCATCTGAGAAACCCATAAGTCTGAAGCACTCCTTCGGAGTAAGTTTTCTGATTCTAATAGGCGATTCAATTCTACAAACACCTGTCTCAGTTGCAGTAATTGTTGGACAAATCTGACCATTTTCCTGAACTCTACCTCTTCTTGTTTTGGACTCTGGATATGATAAATCAGCTACACCACCAAGTTCACATTCAATATATCCTTTCTTAGTTGCCTGTGGTATCTTAACTGTACTAATAAGTTGCCTTTTGTGCTTATTGAGATAATAATCAATAGTAGTTCCTTTATAATAATTTGCATCTATGCAGTAACTGTAATTTGGAATATCTAATTTCTCTAGTCCATCTGATAATTTATCTCCCAATTGAACAATCTTTGGTTCATGATATTCTCTTGATTTTCCTTCTCTTTTAACCTGACAAGCATCATATAATAAAGCGCCTTCGTTGTTGAGATTTGTTAAAAATCTCTGAACTTTATCTTCTGAGATATAGAACTTCTCATCAACATTCTCTTCAAGAATATCTTTTAATCTCATTCCATTATCAAATGGTTCAGGATATGTAAACTTTCCATTGTCCAATTCTTTCTTAATAAAAATTAGATAGACACGTTCTCGATTCTGAGGAATGCCGTAATCTTTTGCATTGAGAACTTTCCAGTACACATTGTATCCATACTCGTCCAATTCATCTGTGAACATCTTGAATGTATCTTTAAACTGCTTTCCTACAATATTCTTTACATTCTCGTACATACCGAAATTCGGTTTATTTGCTCTGATAACTCTCAGATACTCTACCAAAAGAGATGAGCGAGTCTTCTCAATGTTGTTACTTCCGCAGCATGGACACTTGTCTCTTTCTGACCAATGAACTGTCAGTGGATTATACTCATGTTCACAATCTTTACAAGTCCATACAGAACCTTTCTGCTTACCTGCGACCGAAAAATCCTGGCATGGTGATCCTCCACAAATCATATTAAATGGTTCAAGTTTTGTTTCATCAACCTTAGTAATATCACCAAGATTTTTACTTTCGTTCTCATTATGAATAGCACAATAAGAACTTGTTGCATATTTATCAAACTCACAGAAGTTCACTAACTTCCAGTTCTTCTCACAATAATTATTTTTTTCTTTATTCTCTGTCAAAATCCTTTAATCTACAGAGATTGCGCAATCATTTATCCTAGAATTTACTGTTAAATCCTTTCGTTTTAATATTATTTTGTTATAAAGTCCTATGGAATTAACACGTCTGCTAAAAAACCATAAGAAAAAAATATTTCATTGTTCTTTTTTTTTGGAAAATTTGGCTGAATCGCCAAGATAGAAATTTCTATATATGATTATTCTTCGCCTTGAAATGATTTAATTCGATTTTCTAAATAATCAATCTCATCATTCCAATGGTCTATTAGCATGTCTTCGATTTGATGCTTTGCGTCTTCTATACTGTCTGCAAACAATGTATCATATTCAACATTTAGTTCTTTTGATACATATATAAATATGTTTTCGTCTGTCTCATCTTGTACAAAACCAGCTACTACATTTTCATCATCTTCTTCATAAAATTGACTAAAATGTAATTTATAACATTCCTTACCAAAGTCATTCTTTTCACCTGTTTCCCAATATTTCTTCACTTTATCACCTCGCTTAATTTGGCTGATCAGCCGTGAATAGAATTGCTTCTATATTAGATTATTCTCTACTTGAAACTTCTTTAATTCATCTTGAATCATCTTCTGTATATCTTCTTCGTTAAAAGACATGTTTACTACTGGAACGACATTTGCATTCAAATTAACATCACCAACAATAGCCTTATCAAACGCTTCTAAAAACATTTCTGCGATTTCCTTTTCATAAAAACCACACATTCCATCACAGTTAATATCTGCAATTACTCTTGAAAAGAAATCTTTGAACTTATCAGCGATAAAATCTCTTTCATATCCTTTTGGAATATCAATTGTTAATTTCACTCTCTCACCTCACTTATCTTCTTTCCAATCAACCATAATAAATGACAAAAATCCTAAACATATCTCTATGAATATAAATTTCCATAACTCAACTGGTTCTGGAAAAATAAAATTCATTAATAGGTTTAATATCATAAGCCATATTAAAAATCTTATTGTAGATTTCATAATTATTCTCCTTACTTATTTAAAACAATCAGAATGTTACTCAGATATAAAGCATAGAATACTAAATATCCACCGCCTACCAAGAATAATAATTTGAATACAAAGTTGATAACATTCTTTTTCGTCCATGTTATCCCAACAATGAGGTTAAAAATTCCCATAATCAATAAAATAATGTTTAAAATATTCATATTTCACCTCCAAAATTCCTGAAGAAATGTGCGATTATTGCTACTCATCACATCTTCCCATTTTTATATCCAAAGCCCTCTTATTTAATTCTTCAATCTTTTGCCTTGGAATAATGTCTTCAATAGTTCTATAAATCTTACTGCGACAATCTTTACACAAATTGAATCCATGAACTTGAATTAAATCACATGGTTCACCATTTATAGAAGTGGCTGCAATCGGTAACGAATACTCATTATATTTATTAACTTCCTTATCACATAAATCACAATAATATCTAACCATATATTCTTTCCTTTCTAAAATCCAATGAAACGAAGTTTTCTTGCTAATATTCTTCTGCTATATCATCATATTCTCTTGAAAGATATCTAACTAAATCCTTATAAATATCTAATTGATAGTCATATAAATAATTACATAATTCAATGTCACTATCGAAAAACTCTTCAATGGCTGTGGAATTAGCCCATCTGTCAAAAGCACTTTTCGTTGAAACTCTAAGCACCCATCTATTTTTTGTTTCGCTATGAGGCTCTACTATCATAAAAATAACTGTATCTGTTCTTGCTTCTAAATGACCTTCGTATTCGTCAATCTCATAATTCTGACCATTATTCATTTGGTCATGCTCAAACCATCTTCTTATATTTTTCATTTCTCTATCTCACTTCCATATTTTCTTGCTACTTAACTTTTATATGCAATGGGTGTTCTCCTCTCAAAGAAAACTCGATCCATTCTCCTTGCATTGGATAACTGCTATGTAACAAGATGTTATCAAACCAAAAATGTGCATTGCCAATCATAACAGTAGAATAATTAGCGTACCATTCAATTTGAATGACTTGCTCATTTATTGCAAATTCATATATTCTACTGAAACCATATTTGTCTGAATTAATCCATTGTCCTTTTATACCAACTTTCTCCAATCTATTTACCAATTCTTCCTGTGTCATCCTTTCACCTCTCTTCCAAATAAATCGAACTTTATTTGTCTTTGAAAATACAATTCAATGTATCTTTCAATACCATCAATGCTTCGGTGCTTGTAAATAATGCACTTCCATCATCAGATAAATATTTTGAAGGCAAATCACTAAATCTTGTATGAAATATTTCCAATATCTCATCTTCATAATCTGACATGTCTTTTAATTTTGACATATTCTCACCTCACAATCTAAAGAAACAAACTTTCTTGTTACTGTAATCTCCTAATCGTTTCACAAGCGACCAATATTTCAAGTTCATCATCACAGTAAATACATCCATCAATTGCTCCATATTTATTAAGAATATCCCAATCGAAGTACCCATTGTAATCACACATTGCAACAGAATAGCTCTTATTCGACTTAAATTCTTTTATATGTTCTCCGTTTGGTTTATATGTATCAACACCATTATTTTCTACAATAGAAGCAACCCATCCATTCGGAAATACAATGCTTCTTTCTCGTGTCTGGCGATGCTCTCCATAATCATTTACCACTTCTTTTAATCCGTATTTTTCTGAATATTCTTTTAACATTTCCATCTGTAAACCTCCTAGTTTTCCAAAGAAAAGAATTTTTTCTAGTAATCTGTGGCAATATATATACCAAAATCATTGAATCTGACTTCTTTGACATTCCCCACTAACAAACTCAAATCGTAAAGCCTATTAAATTTACTCATCGCATCTTTAAGTGAATCTGCATAACATATTGCCACATCATCTGAATATTTATGTCCTTCCATGACATTCGGTTTTGAATAGCAATACAATTTGTGTGGTTTGTATGTACCAACTAATTTATCCACGATGACCTCCTACTCCATTAATTCTTCTTTGTTTTCTTCTTAGCAATCTTTTCTGCTTTTGCTTTAGCAATCTTGTTATCTACCTTAACAAGACCACCTTTAAAAGTACCAATTGGTTTACATGCAATTCCCATGTTTTGTTCTCCTTTCTTTCTATATATACAATTTGTTCATTACGGAATCGAACCATATCTTACAGTGTCAGCCGTTTCTGTCGTGCTACCATCACACTCATAAACAAAAACAGATTATAAAGTTTCAAATCTTAAAACTTGTAGCTGGGCTAGCTGGATTCGAACCAGCGAATGCAGGAGTCAAAGTCCTGTGCCTTACCGCTTGGCGATAACCCATTATGTAGACAACTTTAGTCAAGTCATCTACTTTTTTATTCTTTTTCTTATATATTAAACAGGAATCATACACAAAGAATTGCCAGATTTGGCATATGTATTAGATATAAGAGGTGAGGTAATGATATGTATAATCCCTGTTAATATCACCACCATAATGCTTGAAACCATTTTCCAAACAACTGCAAACCTTCATCTGGACGAAATGTTATCGTACCACTATGTTCTGTTTGTACTTTCATGTATTCTTCATTTTTATGCTGATAATTTTTGAATTAATTTCTTATCAAATTCTTTAAAATCAGCTAACATATTATCCAAATTTGCCACCTGATCATGACTATAAGAAATATCTTTGTTCGTATATGTAACCAACCAATTATCCAGATCTTTGTCACTCTTAAATGAATATGCAATCATACCTAAAAATGCCAATTCATTATGGTAGTCAAAAAATGGTGATTCTTTGTTTACTCCATCTAAATTTTTGAAGTCATCCATTAAAGTATAATAATCATCCACATCATCTTCTGATACTCTTTCTGATATATTCTCTCTAATGAACTGCAATGGTGTAATTTCTTCTGACAACTCAACATTATCTATTGAATTATTCTCTGTCTGCTTTTCTGTAATATGTAAATAATCCATCATTAATGCCGTATATGTATCAATTTTCTGAGCAACAAGTTTTTTACCTGTTGTACCTGGCTCTTTATATAATAAATCGTATGACCAGTCGCCTACTTTGACATTATGTAATTTTGTTGGAATTCCCTGTACAAACTCAGCAAATTTAGAATCTGGAAGATTTAATCTGCTGAACTTATCAAATACAACTACCCATGTCGATATGTCTTTCTTTACAAAAACATCTTTACAAGATGATCTACAACATTTTTCCATTCTCTGAAGGATATTCCTTACTGTTTCAAATTCCTGATGATTACTTTTTTCTTCAAGCATAGCATTTGCCGATTTTGAATCTTTTTTAAATTCATCTATATGGAAAAGAGCCATCACACTATTACAAACCAACTGTATATAATTTCCATTTTTCCTATCTGTATCTGAGTATGTCATTGAATTTTTGAAGAATCCTTCTTCTCCGATACTTTTTGCTTGTCTGGCATATGTAGGAATCCAAGTCAATGCTTTCTGACTTGCATTCATTCCTTTGTGGTTATTTAGTTTTCTAACTAATTTACTAACCTTTTCCATAGTACAATTCTGATATGTTACAATCCGAAGCTGATAGTTATCAAATCTCTTTTTTAATTCTTTTGGAAAATCATCATATGTCTTATTTTTTATATCAAATATTTTCTTTTCCCATACAAAATTCCCATCTTCATCTCTAACTGCCACGCCATTTTCATCGAAGACTTTTGATTGATACTCAATCTCGCTGTCTTCAATGTTTTTAGTAAATTTGTAATTCCCATAACGAATTTGCATCAATGCAGTGGTACGCTGTAATCCATCACCAATATATTTTTGAACAATTCCATCTTTAATAGGAACTTCTGCTAAAATCAATGGAGGAAGATAATCTCCTGTTAAGACAGTAACACCAATTCCATTAACAAATGGATCATCACTACAAAAGTATCGCTGCACGTCCTGATTATCGTTAACATCACCCTCTTTTACTTCCTCTGTGTAATTGATTACTGGAATATTTTCTTCTCTAATTTTTCCTACTGCCATCATAAATATCTTCCTCCTTGATTAAATATAAGTAATTGTGTTCAAATATAGACAAATGTGTTCAAGACACATTATCTAACCAATATATTTTATTAAATTTCCAAAGTAACCTACATTTCTTTGCATTAACTTTCTTACAATGTTTTGTAGGACTTTGAAAATTTATTGCGTTTTGTTTTGGATACAACGCCGTTACATACCCTTTATGAGTTTCACCATTTTTGAATGTATATTCTACTAAATCCCTATGCTTGATTCCTAAAACATTATCTGTTTTTGCTTTACTCTGTCTACGCATAGGTTTAATAGTCCATTCTTTTACATCACATGTATCAGGTTGTAAATCAGTGATACATATAGCATCATTAGAATGTGATTTCTCAATATTCCAGTCAATACGTTTATTTGCTGTATCTCCACCATTTGTCAGATATAATAATCCTAAATTTGACAATTGTTCTCTAAGCCATTTCTTACCAATCATTACATGTTGAGCATAATTAAGATTTTTATTATCAGAAGATTTTAACAGAGAGAAATATTTATCCATAAATAGTTCTTCACTACCTTCTGTTTTCTGATGACACTTTTCACATAATGTAATAAGATTACTAAGTGTGTTTGAGCCATTTAATCTTCTCGGTCTTATATGATGAACTTCTAATCTGCAATTAGATTTTCCACATTCCATACATTTACACTCATCTCTTAGAATCACTGCTTTACGGATGTTTTCATCCAGCCTATTAGATTTTTGATATTGCCAGCTATAAGATTTATAACCATCGGTTAATGCTCGTATATCAATAGAAACATCTTCCAACCAATAATTTGTTATATGTATCCATCTATTAAGCTGATTTATAACTCTTACTGTGGCTTGACGCTTTTGTAAAATACTTGGAGCAATTCTTCCTCTTTTTGACGAAGAGCGATTATTGAATCTTGATTGTCTATACCGTTTATGATAACGATGATAATGTCTGCATCCACGTCTGACATCCATAAGATGTTTTACATCATTGCGTTGTTCAATCGTTCCTTTAAAAACCACTTTGTTTTTTGTTTGACATTTCTGAACTAAAGCAATACCCACATGAAGTCCACCGTCATCAATTCCACAACGAATCTCATCTTTACAGATTTCGTCATCTGAAACTTCTTTATTCAGTTGTATTACCATTGGATATTTACTAACCAATGTTGCATGTTCCTTACGGATAAAAAACCATGCTTTTGTTTCTTTTGTTAGGGCTAACTGTTTGCCGGCAGCATCCAATACAAAAACATAATTTGTCATTTCTGACACCTTCCTTTCGGAGAATTTTTCTTCGTGTCAAGGTCGAGTAGAGGACATGTATTTCCCTGTTATCAATGCAGAACATTAGCATTGTTTCTTGGTTTGTACTCACAGAGCTTCAGACTGAAGATTACATCTAAAGGTGTGTTTTTACCTTACTACTTAACATAGTTCATATCTGCAACATATTTTTCAATAGTAGCAGTCACTTAGACTTGAAACCTATTGTTAAGCCATAAAACAAAAGATTTAATGTGTTCACTTTTGTCTATGTTTGTATACATATTTCTATGTTTTTAATTACTTAACAATTAGTCCTTATATAGTTACATTAATATTTTCACATTTTCATAAGCCTGTATTACAGACAAATTATTTGAGTAATCTTTTTTACTCATATGTAATGATTCTCTTATCTCCTTTTCATCATACCCTTGAACAAGATATTGGACTATTTCCCTTTGGATATTAGACAAATTATTCAGATAACGTTCAATTTTTGTACCCTCGAAATGATCTCCACACGCAGATTCGTATGTGTCAAAATTAGATGGGATGATATCTTCAAGAGTAAGTCCATCTTCTGTGATTAAATTATGTATGCTATCCACCATTTTTGCAGGTATTCTCTTCTCTCTATTTCGATCACGAATCTCTGTATTAAATTTACGTTTTATGTTACTAGCCAAAAAGCTATCGAAATTGCATTCTTGATCTTCATCGTATCTAAGTGCCGTATCATTTAATACATCAAGTGCAATAGAATAAAAATCATCATAATCTTTGTTGGATACACCACCAATTTTAACAATCATTGGCTGACATATACGCTTTAACTTAGCCATATTGTTGTCGCAGTACATAAATAATATTTGATCAATGTTCATCATTTTGCCCCTTTGTTATGTAAATAGTTGTCAATATATAATTCTCTCTCAAAAATCTTTAAGTGCTTCGTTTCACCATAGCACTTCGGACAACGCTGAAATTTCTCATTACGTTCCGATGTAAATCTTCTCACTTCTGTCATTGGAACATTGCATGTTCTACATATTGTCATCTTCGTCTTCCTCCACAATCCTGTATCTGTATTTACGATCGAACAGTCCTTCAATCGCCTTTTCTGTCCGTTCACGATTGATCTTGGTTTCATCGATTTCTCGCAGAATATTATGTATAATCATCATTTCGTCCTTGAGCTGTCGCCTATTCCTTCTATTCTCCCTTATCTTCTTATATAGAAGCCAAGCAGAATACAAATCCTTTGAAGTTTCAAGCTCAATACTATGTAATATATCCATCAAACTAGAATCAGACATCTTTAATTCTTTCTCTAAGTATTCATATCTGTCTCTAGCCTCTTTAAATATGTCGTAGCATGTGCCAAATTTTTCAATCCATTGTGTCACATTATCCGATGGATGATAGTCAGTATTTTCGATTACATGTTTAGACTCTTCTCTGACGATTTTCTGTACAGGTGTCTCAACTTTAATATCTGGTATACATTCAACATGAAAATTCAGATTTTTCAGAGTTTTAGGCAAAGCTTTTAGAATATTCTTTGCTTTTTGCTCTGTGAACCTACCCATATTGGTTTCATTGCATGTTTCTGCTTTCCCATTATTAGTCAGCCGGATATACACCTTTTTGTTATTTTTGATAATATAGTCCAACCATATACAACCTCCCTTATATTTAATTTTAGCTAGGCTGGTGGGAATTGAACCCACGAATACCAGAGTCAAAATCTGGGGTGTTAACCGCTTCACCACAGCCCATTATTAATTCTTCATGAATGAATTATGTGTAAATGAATTTATGTGCGATACGCAACAATGATAAAAATAAATAAAGATAATGTCATTTGACATTTATTTGAAAATATGTAACAATACAGTTGTAGCGTATACACGTTATGTACGGCAGCCTATCCGTTTAAGGTACTCGCAATACCTTATATCAATCGGTTAGGCTGTTTTTCTTGCCTTATTATAGAACACTTGTTCGAATATGTCAACATCGCATCGAAAATATGTTCTGTATTATTTATACCTTATGGAGTGTCCGTTTTTCTGGACATCGAACGAAACAATATCGTATTAAGGTATCCAACTGGTTCATAATTAATTGGATCTTTCTGTGTATCAGAAAATACTCTAAGCTGATTAGCAAACTCATCACAGATATTAGCAATTGTCTTTGCCGAACCAATTATGTCAGAACACTCTCCAAATCTCTTTTTCACAAATCCAATGTTGCAATCCTGTGAAGCAAGATACTGTGTGGCTACTAAGACAATAGCATCTTTTTTTGCATATTTCTTCACTTCTTCAACTGTCATCATTACGTATTCCATACATTACACCTCCCCGAAGTTTGATTCATATACTCGTTTGACTTCCAATTTAGTCGCCCTATCGCTAATTGAACCAATCTTCTTTATTATTCTCTGTTTAGAAACTTGTCTAACACATTCCCCTAATAACATTGAACTTTGTGTTAAACCACCAGTTCCTCTCATAAAAAGAGAATGTGTAGATTGATCAATATTCTTTATTTTAGTAGTAAATGGTATTACTATAGTTGTATCACTAAATCTGTTTCCAAGTGCATTTTGTATAACTATTGCAGGTCTTACGCCAGCTTGCTCTCCATCAAATTCTACTTTGCCAAAATTGATTAATAGAATATCAAATGTATTAATATTCATGACTCACATCCTCCTTTCCTTTGATATTTCATACTATACACCATATTGTAGTATATGTCAACATATATTATTGAATAATATAATATTTTTTGATATTATATCAATTAATAAAAGAAGGGAGTAGTCTATGATACGTCTTAAAATAAAACAAATTCTACAAGAAAAAAACAAAACAGCTTATTGGCTATCAAAACAAACTGGTATTTCTGCTAACAATATTGGGAAAATCTGTAATGGGGAAACTACCAATATCCGTTTTGATACTATGGAAAAAATCTGTAAGGTATTAAATTGTACACCAAATGAATTGATGGAGACTGACGATCCTCAGTTAAATCGTCTAATCACTTATGCGACATATCTAACCCGTACAAAGGACGATGAAAAATAATCATCGTCCCTACATATTTACATTACTCTCATTTCGTTTGCCATATCAATCGCCCTCTGATACTTGTCCACATCATCTGTGAGCATACGAATGATTTTTCCAAAATCATCAGACTTTAATGAGATAACTGGCATGTTCTTAACAATCTCATCACCCTTACCAGCTAATACATTACGAATAAATTCGCCATGATCTTCCAAATATTTTTTATTTCGCATCTTTGTGACGCACATATAATCTAAGGTTTGTAATTCATTTACATGCCCAAACATTTTTTGTAATGAATGTACGCAATTTGGATCAAACATGTGTGTCGTATATATCCAATAACAGAAGCTCTTACGCATCGTATGTGTTGAGACTCGATATTTTATGTTGCAATCCTTAACTGCTTGCTTTAACTTACTTCTGTAATTATCTGTATGCCATTTTTTCATATCTTTATAATCAACAACATAATGAATGTAATCAAATAAATTATCATATGATCCAAATCTTTTTGATTTTTTCGTTTTTTGAGTTTCAAATCCATCTAATATTTCATTAATACGGTTAATACTCCAATCTTTTCCAAAATAATCAACCCATTCATAGATATCCTTTAGTTCAAGTTCACATGTTCCAGTCGCAAAGTATGTTCGATCAACTTTATACCATTTCTCTTTACTTGGGTGAGTAAAGATATCTTCATTATAATGTTTCATTGGATCAATATGTTTATTGATTGCATATTTCTCAAGTGCATCAAATACCATAGAACTAAGAGCAAGTACAATTGTTTTTCCTGTTTTTTGTTCTTGAACACTATTAATCTCCGTTTTATAAGCCCCATCTTTATAATAAAAATCTGACCATTTCATTGAAATCGTGTCGCCAATACGTCTTCCAAGGAGTAATTCTAACAATGTAATTAAATAGTTGTCCCAATCATTTTTCTTTTCAAACCATTCAACTACATTTTTTATATCTTCCATTTTCCAAAAAGGGTCACATCCTTCATTGTCTCCACATCTCTTAGTTGTATAATCTCTTGTCTGTGCCATATTAACCAACCACCTTTCTTACATACATATTCTCCGTTTGCCATTCAGGTAACAGTTCATTATTCTCATCATAATATCTGGGTTTAATTTTCTTTGCGTATTCCATACGCTCGTCAAAATCATCGCACCACCTAACTTCAAGATTTTTAGTTCTCATTTGCAACTTTGTACATAGACAGCACAAGTTTTTTACATGGTCTTTTTCTCTCATATTCGGTCTACGCATTTTATCTCCAACCTGATTTTTACTAAGACATCTTAAACAGATAAATTCACTTGATCTGTTTGTATTGTCATGTCGTTTACACATATTTATCACCTCATTTTTTGTAACAAAAAAGAAGCAGTTAATTTCTGCTTCTAATGCTTATTTCTATATTTAATTCGCTTTTAATAAGAGAAGAACTTTTTGTCTTATAACTTATTCTTTAATTTAATTGAGCATTCTTTACATAATATAGTAGAACTATTTCCATCCCACGTTATTTTTAACATTTCCGAATCTTCTTTAGAACCCTTCCCGCATTCAGCACAAGTTCCAAATCTTTCCGCTCCTTTAAAATCTGATAATTTTGTTATTTTCACTTTATATCACCTGCTTTCCATAACCATGAAATCGTCATTTTAACCATTAATTTTAACCATTCATTTCATTTTTATATGATTGAATTCTGCGAGATAATTTTTCTTTGTAATCCTCGTCAGATGTATAAAGAATAATATTATCACCTTGTACATCAAAATGAACCTTTTCATCATCAAAAAATGCTTTATCACAAGTAAGTATAGTTCTTATTGGATGATGACAAAGCTGTAATCCTTTAGCAATACCAAGTTCATAATAAACTCCACCACGATTTCCTGTAAGATCGGCAATTAAAATAGTTGAGTCAGTTATATCATCCACAATTTTTCCAATAATAGAACCTTCGTATTCTTGGTCGTTCACCTTGACGATAGAATAATTAGCAGCTTGTACGATTGGTGTAAGAACATCTTTATACAGACGTTCTCTTTCATCATCAAAGCACATTGCAACAAACACTTGATGTCTTGACTTAATTGGTGGAGGAGTTATTACATTTGCAATAGATTTATACGCCCGTTTTAAAATAGCAACAAGAGCATCATTATATTGCTTAAATGCACCTCCATGGTCTTTTATCATTTTAATGCAATGTTTAGTTTCTGGTGAAAGTAAATTCATGTTTGACAAAACATCTTCAGAATCCATTGCCCATTCAACTGCATTTGGTTTTAAAGGATTGTCAATTAATCTTTTTAATTCTTCTTTTTTGTTCATTTATATCACCTCTTCCAATCTTCCAAGTAAATCATTCTTTCTTTTTATCTTTGTAAAAAGTAAATATAAAACCATTTTGGATATCCGTCTTGCCAAAATTCACAATAATGCCTATATCTGCTTACTTTATTCTCTTTGTATAATTCTGCGAGCAGCCTACCAATTTCAGGAACTTTCGGCGCTCCATATAGATACCATTCTATTACTTTCGGATTAAATTCATTTATATATGCATTTACAAAATTCTCTGATACAACATCAATAAACTCATCTTTGTGTTGTAACATATAATTGAGTATCCATTGCTTTTTGCGTTCTTTTATAGCATATCACCTCCAAGGAAAGTTAAATTTCAATTTCTTTTTGGCAAATCACCGCCAGTAAAAATTTGACGGTCATTCAAAATCTCCATTGCTTCATTAACTATAAAACCATTTTGATACAAATTTTTCTCTTTGACTACAAAACTATGAAGTTCGTCTTCATTCTCAAACCATTTGTACATGTTTATTCTACCCATTCCATTTAGATCTGGAACAGAATACGTTAATAAAAAATTATTCATCATGATATTCTCCTTCCATAGTAAACTTAGATTTTATGGGCTTTTACATAATCCCAAGTCACAATTTCTGGAAGTTCATTACATTTAAAAATTGTGACATTTTTGCACCATTGTCTAATCAATTCATTTGCCTTGATTTTACATTTCTTTAAATCATTTCCGAAGTCACTTATAATCCACGGTTCTATCTTAGAAAATCCATTGTCATATTTATTGTTATAAGCAACTGAATATATTTCATTTTTCATAGATGTATTCTCCATTCCACATGAAAACTTGGTTTACTTGGTTTATTCAATTGGTTTGTCTAACTCTTTCCCATATACATCTACATAACCACCATAGGTATTTCCATTCTCTTCATACCAAAAATACCATTCTGTATCTGTTATTCTCTTTACATTTATATCAGAAGTCTTTGTATTCTTAATCCATTTTTCCGCTTCATTAATAGCAACATCTTCATTTGAATATATCCCAAGCACCCTTGCGTTCGCTTCTGGGTGTTCTCCTTTATTATTAATTACTGTATGTACTATTGTATATAACATATTTATAATCCTCCAATCTTTTTATTATTTTCAAAATTATATTTTCCATATTCATGTTCATATCCATTCCATAAAAATAAATCTATTCCAAACCAATCATTTTTTCAAAATACATTGCAGCTTTACCATTTCCACCCTCATGTTTGTATCCAATACATCCAATCAATGCAGAATCAAGAGATAAATATGAACAGTTTATATCGTTGTAGTTAATATATCCGTGATAAAATGTTTTCTTATCTCTTTTATCAATATACTCTACAATCTGATATTCTCCAATGCAATGTATTTTAATCACATTGCCCCATGTAAATTCTTTTTCTATCAGTTCCAACTTTTCATCGTGTGTTGCTTCTCTTACATCACTGTCAGTAATTGTATTTAACTCGCTAAAATAACACCTCCCATAATTATACGGATGGAATTTAAAATCATTTTTGCTTTTAACTACTGTTCCAATCTGATTTTTATATACAACAATGTCTCCATATTTCATATATTTTCGCCTCCAATCTTCCAAAAGAAGCTATTATTTATTTAAGTTTTCAATAATTGGTGTCATATCATAACCTTTATTCTCCATTTGTTGTAAAGCTATTTGTATATCAAATTCCAGATCTATGACAATATTATTTTTTGTGTAATAAAGTAATATCTTGTCCCAATTATCGCAATGTAATTTATCTTCTATCTCGTCCAACATTAAAACTGTAGACTCAATAAAATCTTTATATTTTATTTCCTTTCCTATGAATTTTTCTGTAATTCCATCATAAGTAATCATCATCCATTCCTCAATAGAAATTCCTTTAATGTCATAATTACTAACATAAATATTATATATATTTATATCAGTAAATAAACACCATGATTTATCACTCGATAAGTAACAATTGTCCTCTTTTCCTATTTTTTCTCTCATTTCTACATCAATATCATCAAGGTAAACAATTTTCATATCATTTATATCATTTTTAATTAAAGATTCTAAATATGTACTTACACTCATATTATTTTCTTTTGCTTTAGATTCTACAGTTGATTTCATTTTATCCGTACATCGAAATTTTAAGTAATTTTCTTTTGTCATTGTGGACACACTCCTTTCTACAAAGATGTTACCACGATAATATCATTATGTAAAGAAAAAGAGAATTGCTTTTATACAATGCTCTTTTGTATTTACATTATTTTACACAATATCATTCAACAACTCAATCACCTCATCAAGTTTCTCACTCGCTTCTTCCATAGAGTCAATAGCATCTTCAGAACACATTCCTCTATAACTGCTTTGTAATCCTTCTGGCATATTATCAAATGCGTCCTGTTCTTCATTTAATATAGAAGATAACTCACTTGAAACTTTCTTCAAATCGGTTTTAATCAAATCAATTTGAGTTTTGAGTTGCCTTATCTTTTCTCTTCTCTGTTTATTCATTACCTATCACCCCATAATGCATGGACTACATCATAATCACTTGGCATACATGTACATGTCAAAGCTCCAAAATTTAACTTATTAAATTCTTCTTTTGTAATTTCAATTCCCATATCGCCATCAACAGTCGTATTATAATCAAGCTTTCCTTGACATTCTGGACGGAAATACCATACTCTATAGAACTCTTTACCAGTCTTACTATTTTTACCGCTAAACAAACAGGTAATTGTTCTGCCTGAACTAATTTCAGTTGTAACAGTTTTTCCGAAATATGGATTGTATTGACTATATACATTTTTTCCGTATTTTAGATTTTCCTGTTTATCATGTTCACTCATTGCAAATAACTGCTGTGTACCTCTTCCATAAGAAGTGTCGTACACCTTACTGCTATTTACACCAACAGTTGAATATAATTTAACTCCGTTCCTGTCTGTTGTTTCCACTCTTTTTACTCGCTCACCATTGATGTAATCATTGCAAAGTCTATCCATATAATGAACATTCCCGTTTTCATCAACTGTACGAGTAGTTTTCTTCATATCATAGTTATCTTTAGCTGCCTTTACAGCACTTCCTGCATAAATTCCTAAGAACGCTAATAGTCCTCCAAACATAATCATCAACCTCTTTTCTCTTTTATATTATTTTCTCCACTTTTCCATTTCATCAACCGACTTCTTGTTTAAGTTATTATACATATCTTGTCTCTTACGAGATTCTTTCTTTTTGTTTGCCTTCCAAGGAAGATAAATACATACATATCCTGCAATCAAACATCCGATTAACTGTGCCATAATAACCACCTCTTTTCTTTCCACTTGTGTTCTGTTATACTATTCTTTATCGGAGGAACTAATCATGATAAAAGAATTTATAACAGATGTTTGCGAACTGCTTGAAATAAAAGTGCCAAAAATTTCATATGACACTATTCATTTCGTTACTAAAACAACATTAGCTCAATGCGAACCAGTAACTAATACAATTTACCTTAATAAAGTAGATAAACTAAATCCAGATTATGTATTTTCCATTGCTCATGAACTTCGTCATATTTATCAATATCAAACTGATAAGGAATTTTATTTATCAGGATATAAACCATCTAACAAATGTTCATCAGTTGAAGAATATAATCTTCAAATTGCTGAAGTAGATGCTAATGCATTTGCCTCTATTGTTATGACCGATTTCTTTTCGATAAAACCACAATGGAACGGATTATCTAATAAGGTCATTAATGAAATAAATAAAAGAATTAATATAATAATTCACGAATTAAACAACTAATTCTCTGCTCCATTTCATCATATGAACATACTTCGTTGGATTCAAAATCTGGCATTAAGACATAATCATTAAATTCGTTTGCTTCGACATCCCAATTACCACCAGATGCAAAACATAAATCTCCATTTGCTCTAATACCTAAACCATCAAGCTTCATTTGAGACTCAACCAGATCTAAGATATAATCTAATAAATGCTTGCCACTTGGTAATTCATAATTACCTTTTCTTTTATCAATTTTCCAACAACTACGCAATTTAATAATTTTCTTAAAATTTTCACGTTTCATATAATTACCACCTTTCAACTATCAAAAAATTATTATAATAATAAAATAGAATTGCCATTATTGACAATTCTACTTCTCATTTATTATTGGTTCACATTAATTAACTCTTATTCATCCCAATATTCTGTTTACTGCTTTATTAATTTCCATTATTTCTGCCGTTGTACAATACCGTAAGTATCGACCTATTTCCGTTTTCTGTTTATGATAGATCCGATCAAGATTTTCGAGCTGCATCAGTAATACAATATCATCTGTTATATTGCGTTCTGCCTTAGATACAACCACCATTTCCGTTCCATCACATCCATATACCTCATAAGGATTAATAATCTCCATTTGTTCTCCTATATTTTCCATTTACTATCTTTGTCGTAACCACCAGATACCATCTTACTTTTTATCTGTGATGGGCTTTTACCAGCATCCATAGCCATTTTCCCGATCGACACCTTATCAAGATCATAGCTATTTACTTTTGCCTCAATGTATATCTTGCGTCCTATACAAATAAGAGCGATTGTAATAATCAATGCTAAACTGTCCATATTATCATCTCCTTTTTAACAATTTTACAGTTCGATTGAAAATTCAGAATACAATAAATCTTCAAAATCCGGATCTTCTTTGACGTATGCTTTTAAAAAATCTTCTGGCGTACATGGCGCAAGCGCACGATGTAATTTTTCTCTAATCTCATCATTCATATAAACAACGATAGCGTCCATTAAATCCTGTGTTAGTTCAAAATCTTCACCAAATCTTTTCATATTCTTCTTTCCTTTCTTTATATATAGTTTTATATACTACGTTCCACGATGTATCTATTAAAAAATGTCTTGATAATAAATTAATCTTTACATTCCAATATGTGTCTATTAAACTATTAATTACAAAATTATAAATATTTTCTTGTCTTTAACTGATTCTGTAATGTTAATAATGTCTTGACCATGATTTTCTGCTTTTCATCTTTGCTTACATCTGTATCATCTTCAGTCAACTTCAACAAATCATCTGGTGCATTTAATGATGTCCCATTATAAATCATTAATGTATAATTCAGGAAATCATTCACATCATGTCTTTCTGAAGCATTTAATGCTTTCATATACCAGCCTTTGCATTTTGTCATTGCATCAACTTCCATTTGTTTCCCTCCTTTCTCTTACATATATAACTATTATACCATACTAGGCGATTCTTTCCCATCCCTGTTCTATAATTTCTGCTTCAAAATCAGGATTATTTATGTTTTCGCCGTTATAATACTGATAAAAACTTATCATATCAACCATGTTTCCATCGTTATCATATAACTCATAGTATGTATCTGCTACCCTATCGGATTTACTAGCTGCAACTTCATCCGCTCCGATAGTATTAATATAGCCGTTGTTATGTACAAAATTTTCCGCATCTGCGTATTCCATATTATTTAATACTGTAATATCTACCATAAAAATTCCTCCTTAATAATAAAACCTGCGAGTAATTGTTACCACAGGTTATTAACTACATTATTTCATTGATTGCTGACTAATTCCTTCTCCATAGATTTCGCTTTGCATGTCAACTATACCTCGCACATATTGTCCAAGTTCCTGATCCGGACAAGGTTCTAACATGTTTCTTGCCTTTCTTCTGATTAGTCTATATGCGAGTGATTCATTCTTCGTTTCTGTTATATTGATATTCATTTCCATTGCATCACCTCCAAATAAATTGCTATTTCTTACTAACAACATTCCATATTTCCATACCAAAACCACTGCACACCATCATAGCTTGCATATATATCATTACCTTTACTTTTGAAATATATTGGATAATCATTATTCTTCATTTCCATCACTCCATTTCTTGTCCAAAATCTCCATGTTCTAATAGTTCTCCATAACTCATATCTGAATAAGGTCGTTCAAAATAAAACCGTTGTGCTTCTGGATAATTTTCTCTTGCCTTTTCTATTTTCCTATCTTTCCATAATTCCATATAATCTTCATCAAGATCATTCCAAACATCAAATGATTTGACTTTTACTTCATCTCCGCACTCATCTACCATAATTAAATCCAATTTCATTTTTTGATACACCTCTTTCTGTTTTTATGTTATAATACATATAAGGAGTTGAGGACTTACAC
>ULZB01016819.1_pt1 | contig 81461 bp, 87 predicted proteins | sample 1962691 | NCBI WGS metagenome assembly ULZB01 (sample SAMEA4835878, study PRJEB28245) | human gut metagenome | biome: gut microbiome; material: fecal sample | place: Denmark | collected 2008 | reverse complement strand
ATATTTAACATTAGTATCACACCTTTCTAATTTCTTTTAACATATTCGCTTTGCACATCATTAGGTTCTCTTTCATATCCTCAATTCGTATATCCATAAACTCTTTGAGTGCCTTATCAAACTGTTTTTCTGTAATGTCATGACCATAATTTGCAATCACAATATCCATAACTTCTCTATATGAGAAGCCATTAAATAATGTGTCATTTTCATGTATTGGTAAGTTATAAGTAAACTCTTTTCCGTTCCGTAAATCCGTTTCAGGATCATATAACCATCTACTCATATTAAACCTCCAATTCTGCAATTCCTTTTTTAATATTGCTCCAATAATATATCTTTTCGCTTTCTATATTCTCGAAAAGTACTGTAGGTGCAAATGTTTCAAACGGTGCAAATACTTCACCGTTGCAAGTTGTTGATAATTTCTCTGTATTCCAGTCAATACCAAGTTTTCCATTTACTTCTTTCACTGTAAACACAGTTCCATAATTCCGTGTTTTAATCTCTCTGTTGCATGTGTCGTACATATGCACTTTCACTTTGTCATTTATCTTTAACATTTTGTGTTCCTCCTTGTAATAAAATAGGCAGCTAGGTATTTATTCTCCTAACTGCCTTTGCGGTTACTATAAATTAATTGCGTTTCCATCTTCATCATATTCAATTGGTGCAATGTGAACGACATAACCGATTTCTTTTTCTTTGTCGTAAATCTCCATTGTGCCACCTGCACAAAATTCAAATGAGAATCGCTTGTCATCAGATTCAAGTAATTTAATCAAATGATCAGTGAGTTCGTTTAAGTTCCGTGCGTCCTCTTTTGACTTTTCAATATCTGCCATTTTGGTTTCCACTCCTTTTCGCAAAGCCTCTCTCGTTTCAAATTCTACTTTTCTATCACTTGTTATTCCAAGAAAAGCATAATATTTATCTGTTAATAAATCATGATAACAAGTTACGCCATTTAGTGTAAAATATTCTGTAGATTCATCTTCTGTTCCTAAATTCCATCCTGTCTTTGAATGTGGTGTATTCCACATATTATCACTTCTTTTCCATGTAAATCTTAGTTTACTTTGCTGTGATAACAAGTATGTACACCATCTCTGCACATTACTTGTAAAACTATTGCATCTTCATACTCTATTCTGCTTATAACATATAAATAATCCATTTTGCTTACCATTCCTTTCTAAAGAAAGCGAATTTCTTAGTTACCATTCTGGTGTTTGTAATTTCAATATGTCCTTTATGGTAAGTTCCATTCTTTCGATCTTACTCTTCATTTCCACTAACTTTACCTGCATATATGCTTCTTTTTGTGTTTCAAAAAACCCTTCATAAGCAAAGTCTTTGAGATTAGATAACAGATCATCTGCACCAAATTCTTGTATTGCATATTCAGAAAACACGCCCTGAGACAATGCGTAATTATTTCCGTATTTCTTTTTTTCATCAGGGTTTAATTCGTAGATTCCCCAACTATTTCCTAATAACTCATTCTTTTTAATTTCCTGTACTAATTTCATTTCATTTCTTACCTTCCTTTCCAATCCATAGGAAACACGCATTTATTGTGCATTATAATGTTTAGAAATTCTGTTAAACACATCTTCTGCTGTAAGCCATCCTACAACGTCATCACATTCACTTTCTTCATTTGTAAGTAGTCCCATAAGTTCTAACTTGTCATCGCTTCTTCCGTAACTTCCATCATGCTCAATTACAGAACAAACAAACTCTCCTTTATTTCTATTTGGATATGCTAATGCAGCTCCGTTTAAAAATCCATTTTCAAAAACATACGGAATGCCTGCCATATCAAGTAAATTCCGCAATTTATAAATTTCCTTATAACATTCTCTTACCATAATTTCCCTCACTTTCCTTATGAAATATCCATTTAATCAGACATTGCCTCTAAGATTTCATCTCTACGCATCATAAATCTAAATTCTGCCTCGTCTACTGTAAGCTCTCCGTTTTCAACCATATCATCGCATTCTTTCCGTAATGCCTTTTCCGCTTCTAAATATGCATCTACACTAAACATATACACACCTCTCTTTTATTTTCTTTTCCGTTTTCTATTGCAATGTTTTCCTGCGTGGCGACACTGAAAATCATATACTGCTTTTCTGTTCTTTTTCTGCACTGCATTCTCTAACGCCATACGTTTAGCCTGTTCATAATCTGGATTCATAAAATAACCATCCTTTCTTTCCATTTTAATATCCCTTTACATTTCCGTAGCAACATAATATACATAAGGAGCTATATATAATCATGTATAATATATAATCTGGTGCACCATCAAAACACCATTTTGATATAAATATCATTGGCACAATGGTAAGCAATGTCCAATTTGCCTTGAACAACCAAATTAATTTCCGCTTAATAATTGCCTTTCGTTTTGCCTTTTTGCGAGCCTGTTTCTTCTTATATATATGTACTGCTTCCTGATATGTATATAACCGTACTGTATTTTCCATTTCTGTTTTCCTCCTATACTAAGTCGTATTCTTTCATCAACCGCTCTGCTACCATCCGATTGAGATCTTTGTTAATTGTAATTCGTTTGTGCGTTACTGTATTTATGTATGTAAAATGGCTTCCATGACTTCGTAAATATCTGAACCCATTCCGTTTTAGAATAGGTTCAAAATCACGCATCTGTTTTGTCTTTCTATACATAGATCCCATAAATATCACTCCTTTCTAAAATAACTTTGCCTTCTATGCAGACATAATCATTGGTTTAAGCCGTGAATATGCTCTGTCATATTTCCATGAATCTTCCATCTTTCCACTTGGAACAGATAAATTGTCTACCTGTTTAATAATTTCTTTTGCCTTTGATGTGTTTAAGCAAAAATCATTTGCTAACACCATGATTTCTCTTGCCCAGTTTGCCATAATTGCTTCCTCCTTATTATTCGCTCTTGTAATTTGCATTTGAATCGTTTATAATTTGTGTGCAACACAAATATGTTTTATTCAATTCATTTTGTGTTCTTGGGATTGAGGCAGACCGAAATAGTCTGCCTTTTACTATGTAATAACTACATTTGCTTTTAAATCTGCATCCGTAGTTGTGTGAGTTATAATCGAACTCACTATCCGTACACAGATTTATTCTGCGTATGTAATTGTAAACCCTGCATATTCTGCTTTGCGGATCTGATCAGTAGACATCTTTTCTGTGCCTACATACATTCCCTTCCATACTACGTTTACCTTTGCCATTTTGATCAACTCTCCTTTTTGTTTTATTTGTGCTAATAGTATGCACTAAAAAAGACAGAGTATTTTTTACTCTGCCTTTTTGACTGGATACTATTTTTTGGGTATAAAAATAGCACCCTATTGGATGATGGGTGCTTTTGGTGTGTTTATGACGCATTATTATTTGCCTTGTAATTGCTTTTTCTTTGCCTCAAGTTCTGCTATTTGTGCTTCGATTGAGGCAATTTCTTCATTTGCCTTGTTATATTCTGCATCAGGAATCCATTCCATAATTTCGCTTGGTTGAACATGGAGATATTCGCAGACTTTATTTAGACTTTCTGTTGATATTGGTCTATTTTGCGAAAATTTTTGTGGTGTATTTGCTGCTATTCCAGATTTACATAAATCTTTCCAAGCCATTTTTTTATCTTTTAATAAAGTGGCGAGTTTTGAATATACAATCATGTTTTTCCTCCTTTAGTTATTTTACATCGTACCACTTTATAAAGTGTTTGTCAATGCATAATTATTTTTCAATTACTAATTTTTCGCAATCATCAATTAAAATTTTGATAGCTTGAAACTGCATTTTTACCAATTCATCTGTTGGTAATTTGCCTTCTGCAATTTTGGTTAAATCTCTGTTGATTGCATTAACATTTGTATCAAATTTTTTCTTGTTTTCGTTATTCATAATTGTTATGCCTCCGTTTCTCTTAATTATAACATCGTCTAAAATCGTGTAAAGGATTACTTGAACATTCATAATCAGTAATACTTCCGTTATAAATACGTGATCCACCTCCACCACCTTTATGTCTACGATCATGATCCATCATACTTTCATAATTTGCCTTGTATGCTTTACGAGTTCTATTATTAGTATGGGCATGAAAATAATCCCACATCATTTCCGTATATTTGTTCTTTGTATATGTGCGAACCCATTTCTTTTCGGTTGGCAGCCATACAGTTAGTTCTAAATCGTACTTGCGTGAATGATTAAATTTATTACATACAAGTATTATTTCATTGTCAAGTTGCAGAATAATAGAACCCATACGAAATTCTTTATTATGCAAGACTTCCGTGTTAAGTGCTTTATAAATTTGCATATCCATTTTACCTCCTTATATTTACGTTGTATTAAAATACACACTATTAAAAGGGCAAAGTTTAACCCTTGCCCTTTCATACTATACATTTTGAGTTACATTATGCGAAGTAATGCTTGATTACAATGTTGCTGATAGTGCTTGCAAGTCCTGAATAATCATATGTTACTTCCTGTGTTTTCTTATTCTTTTTCGCTTTTACAAGTGTATTGATCTGACGCTTCTTGAATGTTACTTTCCCGTCATCGTCTGTATCGAACTTGTTAGAGAATCCACGTACATAGCAATCATTAAGTAACTTCTTATCTTCCGCTGTCAGCTTTACTCTTGTCTTGTCTGTATATGGTGTCTCAAAAGGCAGGCTAAAGGTTGTCTTAATAATTGTTTCTAACTCCTGCGAAGCCTTCTTGTATGCTTCCTTAACATCGTTAGTCATAGACAATTCACCATTTTCATTGGCTTTACTTGTGATATGAATAGTCTCAAGTGCTTCATAGAGTGCAGGTGACTGGAAAGCAGGAATAATTGCATACTTCACCAACTTAGAGTTATCCCATGTGGCTAATACTCGTAAGACAGTACGCACTACATCCTTGTTATTGCCAAAATGATCCTTGTTTTTCTCAGACATGGCAGATACAACCTTGTTATAAATATCGAGAGTCTGAGCCTGTGATTTCTCGCACTTAGTCCGTGCATTTTTATTGTCTGCAATAGTCGCATTGATACCGTCCAGTTTCTTCTGTTTAGTGCCTGCTTCATCATCCCCGTTGTCGTCAATATCCTTCTGAATAGATGAAGCCTGCTTCTCTAACCGTGAAATAGAGTCATTGAGAGACTCAATGTTCATTCCTGCTAACTCATGATTGATTGCCTGCATAAACTCGTTTTTGAGTGCTTCGTTGATAGTTGCTGAATAGAAATTGATTGATAATGTTGTGTTCTTCATAGTGAACAACCTCCTTCATATAAATAAAATTATTGTGTAATGTGGTGGCTTGTCATCGTCAGTATGCAAGTTGCCATCTTGCATAGACTAGGCATGAGCCTAGTTTCGACTATTTTAATATGATTGATGCATCATTATTAATTTTTGATACTTCGTTTGGTGTAAACTCCTGACTTCCTACATAGTTACCATTAACATATACTTTATACATTTTCATAATAAACGACCTTCTTTCATCTATTTTAATGTGTTGTGCACACTATGAAAGGCTGGATACTAGAGCTAATGTTACAATGACGCAAACTATCTATATTATTATTTTTATCCTAAAAAGTAGGCTCTTTATAGTGCATTCCAATGTTTTTTAGATAGATTTATTCCAGCCTTTTTACTATGTACAACTTTTTATAGCCACATAAGGGAGTTATATATTTTTACAAGTATTTTTATATTGCAGGCATTACCCTACTAAAATAAAAATAACCGGAGGTGTTACCCTTTATCCGGTTAAAAATATATAACTATTATGCTTTTATCTTTTCGGTGCTATTAGCTTGGTTATCGACTTCACACCGTCAACCGTGCTATTATCGGTTGAGATTTTTATTTCATACAAGGTTTTTCACCCTGTCGTTCCTACTCTCTCGCGTCATTGACCACACCTAGAATATAATCTAGCGATTGAGCGGTTAACTTATAGCTTTTCTGCTATCTTCCTGCTAGTGTTAGCAGGGTGAGGACATATGATTTTTGTATCATACAAGGATTGCTAATCCTAGGGCTTAAAAAGATATTTCAATCTTTTATCGTAGCCGTTCCCATGGGTTTTTACGGGTGAACCTTATAACCGCTTTTATTCAATTTGTATAGCGTCAAACTCAATGAGTAACTACGCTAGAATCTTATAACCTGCTATAGTCTTTTCTTGAAACGTCTAGGACTATTCCAGAGTACCTATAGAAAAGATATAAAACTGTTTTTTCCTGTTGTGGGATTGTAATTGATAACTAGAATTGCTATAATAGACTTGCTACGGACTAGATTATATCTATCTAGTTATCAATGGGGCTTTACTTATTAGATGTATAATCTTCTAAGTATGCTATGATATCTTTTATAAATATTATAGCCTGCTGAGTGTTACCATTCAGTAGAAGCCCTATTACAATCTTTAATTCTTGAATTATGAATTTTTCAATTATTACATCACCTCTTTTCGTTGTATTTATATTATCACCTTATAAAGTGATTGTCAATAATAAATTTTAAAAATGACGATAAAATTATAATTCAAACACTTGTTCGAGTTTGTTCTGCTCTGAGAGTCCAGGATGATTTTATAAAACAAATGTTCGATCACGGAAAAATATAGAAATACCGTAGCTTTAAGGGTATAGGGGGTAGCAAAAACTAAAAGAAGCCTTATATTTTCTGGAATTACAATAAGCTGATTTATCCACAGACTTTCTTCAAAATTTCATCTTACTGATATCATTAAAATTCCCAACAAAATCAAGCAAAATTCCAAATTCCATCCATTAAAACCACTTATCGTACCCAATATCGTCAAAACCCACTAAAATCAAGCATTTCAGCCACTTCACAACCCAAAATCAAACTCCTATCTCACCAAAAATCCAACCACAAATTCAAAATCTTCCTTATTTATAAACACTTTCACCGATAACGATTCTCCCAGTAAAAATTCCAAATCATATAATCCCAATATAGGGGGCTACCATAAAACTACATACAAAACTATTAAGACAGTAATTGCACTGTCTTATTTTTATTTAAAACATAATTACTTGATTAATTCGTATCAAATCGACATAAAAATCGATTTTATCTTCTACCCTACCAATCTATCAATAAAGATATAAAAATAAAAATTTACCCTCAAAACGATCAATTTAGTTCCCATAACTCTATATAAAGAATGTAATGGTATACACAAGTATAAAAAATAGTCCCTTTGATAAGGGACGGTATTTTCGCAGCGTAGCAAGAAAATAATTTGGGATAGATAACTGATCACAAACCAATACCAAAAGAGAGAATAATATATCAAGGAGAAATCAAATATGATACAAGAAAATGATATACCAAAATATCTCAAATCAACAGAAAGCAATATCTCAAAGAGCAACCGTAAATCAAAGCACAAACATCAATATAAAGAATGTTTAATTCAATACCAATTTTCATTTGCAGGAAAAAATAACATACAGACACAATTATGCAGCTATTGTACTATCTGTGGAAAGATAGGTGATAGATTAAAAGATAGCATTGTAAAAGATTATATAAAATCAGAATTGCATAATAGAAGAACAATCTACTCTGTTATATCAGGAACAGAATTATATGAAAAATATCATAATAAGATGCCAGTATTCTTTGTGGAAGATATTTTTAAAGAGAAACATGTTGATTTGGTACAGAATTGCAATCCAAAAGGGGAATAACTAATTAGACAAACCAATAACAATCAATCAAAAAATGAAAGAGTATTTATTTTGAAGCGTAAGCAAAAAATAAATACGATAGTAGTTATACTTTAATATATATAGTTATACTTTATAAAAAGAACGCTGATTTGGCACATTGTAGTGTGACATATATTTCGATTTTTGAGCAAGATATGTCACACTCTGATGTGACATACTTTATCATATTAAAGTAGAGAATAATAAAATGAAAGGAAGTGATAATACGGAAAATAATAAATCACCATCTATTCCAACTGTTGAATTCAGAATACCAATTCATAATGTAAGAGTTCCGAAAGAAATAATTTTGCAGAATACATATCCTGAACATAGAATTTCAGCACTCTTCTATTTGAACTACAACCAGACATGGGATGGTATGGTGAACTACTCTCCCATTTACATGATTCAATGGAGTGGATATCAACCCAATTGGAATAGACATAAAAACAGAGAATCTATATATGATAAGTTTTTTAAATCAATGCAGTGTTTATTTTTAAATGGATATATTATTGATTTTGATGAAACAAAATATATACAAAATACGTTTCAATCTTCTATGCTTAACATAGATAAACTTGTACCTGATCAAAATTATGGAATTGTATATGACTTTGAATATGAAACTATCATGAAATATGAATCACCTTATAAACCATTGAATAAAAGTATTCTTCTATTGGTATTTTCATATATAAAAGCATTTACATGGAATAGATTTTCATCTATATCTGGTCATTCAGAAAAAAACAAAAAATCTAAGCCAGAAATTTTTCATTCTCAATTCGAGATAATGTCCCAATTTATAGGAATAAAACCAAAAATGATTTCTAAAGCAACTGAAATACTTGAACAGATGGGTTTAATCATTACTCATCGAATGCCAAGCTATCAGGATATTGATGGGAATTGGCATACTGATGACATTATTTATGTTATTCCATATAAGATAATTTATCAGAATAAACATTTTTATATTTGTTCCAAGGAAGAATATGATCCAAAAAAAGAATTAGAAAATGGAATTATATATCTTCGCAATATGAAACATATGAGTAAAAAGTTTTATCAAGATTGAAATTTAATAAGAGAATAAACATATGACACAAATTAACGCAACACTATAAAAGGAGCGATGCGAATGAAAAAAATATTTAACAGAGAAAGGAAACAAAAAACATATGAATTATACTACACCAAAAATTTATGTAGATCCATCAGAATATAGAGGGCTGATCTACGAGTCAGATTTTGACACTACTAACGCTACTTCCCACAATATTGCGGAGAGAATTGAATCAGATATGCGACTCAATCAATCATACCGTTTAGGGAAAGTTTACGATCAATATACATATAAGAGAGGTATTAAAAATGCTTAGATACGAAAATATGGGAACAATTTGCATAAAAATTGACTTACATAATAGGAATTATTCAGTGATTGCTATTGCTAAATGGAATAAAGAGACAGAAAAATATATGACTACATTATATTTAAAAGAAAACAACGTAGACTTGCTTGATCTCATGGAAAAATATGAAGATGTCGAATTTGATTCAGACTCCTCTTCTATCCGTAATGACATATTACAGGAAGTATCGAAATTAAATGATCACGATTCATTCAAATATTACATGAATCGCTACGATCTTGAACAAAAATGCTTCGATCGAGGTTTGGAAATTGTTACTAGAGAGGAATTAAATAAATGAATATTATGAACTGTACATGTGAGTATTGCGGACAACTTCATCATATTCCAGGATGCCCTAATTATAGAGAATATAAAAGCAATATTATATGCTCCGAATGTGGCGAAGAAATTTTCATTGGAGACAAATATGTGCGAAATGATATTGGACAATATGCTCATGTAGACTGTTTTGATAGAACTGAAGATATGGCTATTTTTCTAGGCTACAGGATTTATGAAATGACGGAGGACGATGATGGAGAATAAATATAATAGCGAAGATTTGTATAATATGGCAGCGACTCTCCCTCTATCAGAGTGTCCGATGAGTAATATGGTTGATTGTACTGGTTGTGAATCTTTGCAGGTGTGTTATGAAGAGAATAATCCAATAAATGATGAATGCAAGGAGGAATTTTAAATGAATAAACAGGTGGTGATATAATATACATGAGTGAATTTGGAATCAAAATTAAAAACATTGAAGCAAGCACTCTTTATGAGTATAACAATGGTGTCAGAGATCATTATGAGTATAAAGATGCAATGTTTACAAATAGCCTTTTTAGTGACTTTCTAAAAGAAAACGGATTAAAAGTATGGAAGGAAGAATCTACACGAGATATAATTTGTTTAGAATTTAACTTTGGTTCTCGTTCATATGAAGAAGAAATTGCACATTTACAAAAAGTTGCCAAAAATGCTAGGACTGAATACAAATTAGCAAAATCATATGGTTACAAAAGCCAAATTCAAAAGAAAAGAAACAAGCGCAAAAAACTTGCACAATTATTTCAAGAAGCAAATCAAAATAAAGATCGTTACCATAAACATACCAAGGAAGAAATCAGAAAGTTATTTTACAATGATGGTGTGAATGTTGAATATATCACCAGAAAGAAAAATGGTGATATTATAAAACGAGAAATTATTCATTATAAAATGCTTTATAGAAGTACAGGAAAAGCAAAAAAAGGATCATGTATGTTTATATGTGATCGTCTTTATAAAAAAGCAATTAAATTCTTATATATGGGCATTCGGCTTCCGAAAAGGAATTCTCCTACAGTCGAAATCAGTGCATATGCCCCACTTATATCAAGTGCCATTGTTGGTAAAGTCAAAATTAATCCCAAGAATATTTTAATATTAAAAGATGTTGACAGGTCGTTTTTTACTAAAGTTGTCAGTATTGAGACTGATGAAAACAAACATTGTTACGCAAAACATATTGATAATTATGAATTGAAGAATACAATGTTTGATGGACAGGCTCTAATTGATTCTAGTATTTTTCCAACTTGGGGGAATGGATATATCCTATTAAGACATCATTTTTGTAAAATGGCAGCGTTCAGTACAAATATTCAACAGTTTTTCAGAGATTATTTCGGAGAAAACTACTACTCTGCCATTGTAAAAGACATGTTTGGAGTTGAGCATTTTGTCAAGGATATTGAGTTGATCACAACTGACAATGCTATGAAATGGTTGAAATTTGATAAGTCGTATGAATATTGGTGTGACAGAGTTTATGAGAATGGTTGTATGTTTGGCATTGTGAAGACAGCACATGAAAGTAAACTTGGTGATGTTCAGAGAATGAGTTATCAAATGGTGAACTCGCTTGATGAAGAAATAATGCCAAATGTTGTAAAAGAAAGTGTTGAGTATATTAATAAACTCAAACAGGACAATTTTGAGTTTCTGAAATATCTTGAAAAGAACAAAAATTTTTCAAATGATTATGAAGTTTTAATTGCTTTGTGTAATCAAAATCCAGATTTTGTAAGAAGTTCATACTTTAGAAGAAGAAAAGAATACATTATAAAAACATATGTTTTGAACATGAAAAGTGGTCGTATTATTCAAAATGCTGAAAATCTTGTTATTGTTGGATCTCCATATGCAATGCTTTTATATGCTGCTACAGGGAATGAATCTGACGTTGATAATGATAATACATTCTTTACAGAAAACAATACAATCCAATGTTACACTGAAAGATTTAATAGTGGCGAATATCTAGCTTTCTTTAGAAGTCCTTTCAATAGCAAAAATAATCTTACATATCTTCACAATGTATACCATAAAAATCTTAAAAAATATTTTAATCTTGGAAAACAGTGCATTGCAGTAAATATGAATGGAACAGATTTTCAGGATAGAAATAATGGAAGCGATCAAGATTCTGATAGCGGATATGCAACAAATCAGTCTGATATTGTTGAACATGCAAGAAAATGTTATCAAAATTATCCTACCATTAAAAACAATATTCCAAAGGAAAAAAATATATATGGTAAATCAATGGATGATTATGCTGGCATTGACAACAATTTAGCAAAATCACAATTGGATATTGGCGAATCAAGTAATTTGGCTCAAATTGCTCAAACATATGCTTGCAATTTTGATGATAAAAAATACATTGACTATGTATGCATATTGAGTGTTTTAGCACAAGTTGCTATTGATAATGCAAAAAGAAGATTTGATATTGACTTAACTGATGAGATTAAAAGAATAAAAGACGACATGGATATTAAGACAAATCTTTATCCTTCATTTTGGAAATTAATTAAGCGAGGATTTAATGATAAAAATGTAAACGAAGGTTTGAAATGTCCTATGAATTATTTATATAATTTAGACTTATCAGAATTTCATCATAAAGACTCAACTCTTCCAATGTCGCATTTTTTTATTAAATACGAAATGGGTAACAATATTCGTACTTGTAGAAAGGTTGAAGACATCATATCTAAATATTCTTTAAAACTATATGAAATAAATGACAATGCAGAAAATGATGATTATTTACTTCTAAGAAAAGATTTCGATGATATGATTGCTGAAATTCAAGCTATTAGAATATCAAAGAATTATCTTGGATTATTTTCTTGGATGATTGATCGTTCTTTTAAAATACTTCCTGGTTCAATTCGTAACAAAAAATCAATATCTTCAGTTCTTAATAAGAACAAATCGTTGTTGTTAAAGGTTTTATATAATGTAAACACGACAAATTTGCTAAAATGTTTTTCAAAAAATTGTTAAAAATGTACGGTTTTTGTGCAGACTTAATTGTTTTATAGGAGTTAAAATCAAGTAAAATCAACGGTTTCAGGACTTGAGCAAATCCAACCTTATGAGGAGAAAGTGGGCAATGAAACTTTATCTATGTATAACAGTGTAAATTTGCGTGTGCTTTAGTACAATACCAACACAACTATCCTCTCCGCTAATATGCAAATGCGGAATAAAAATATGCAACGATCGTTTTACTACAAAATAGAAGCCCTCTTGATTGAGGGCTGTGCCGAAAGGCTAAAACAATGAAATCAGCTTTTCTTAGCTGATAAAACAGAGAATATATAATTGTCGATAGACATTACAATATTTCGTCTAACATATAGCTATAAATCATTGCTGTGATGCTATGTGAAAAACTTGTATATGTGTGCGCCAAACCAGGTAAGTGCAGCAAGCGAGCCTGTACCATGTACATTCTGTGGAAGATATATGGATTAATGCCTACGGGTAGCAAATCAAGGCGTTTTCAAACAGATAATAAATTTCATAAAAACAACTCTTCTTTTAGCAGTAGTTGTATTTTTGTTCTGAAGGTATGACTACTGCACTCTTTTTTTTGGGAATTAGTTCAGTGTGGTAGAACGCCTGATTTGGGTTCAGGAGGTCGTGGGTTCAAATCCTACATTTCCAATTTGCGGTAAGGTGTAAAGGTGCACACTAGTCTCATAAACTAGAGGGTCTGTTCGAGTCAGAGTCACGCTACTCTTCCACTTTTCTTCACTTGTGGATGAAACTAAAACAGAAAGGTGGTTTTTACAATCGCAAGAAAAGCGAAACTGAAAGATGATGGAATCTTATTTTGTGGTAATAATGCAAAAGATGTTACTGGATCAATGATTTATATAAGATTTGCAAATAAACAAATTTTACTTGAATGTGGCTTATTACAGGATAACTCATATTTGGCAGCTTATAAAGCAAATTCAGAAAAATTTAAATTTAAGCCTGATGAATTGGATTACGTGTTTGTTGGACATTCGCACATTGATCATATCGGATTATTACCCCGTCTTATTAAAGAAGGATTTCATGGAAAAATAATTATGACATACCCATCTTCGGTTATGTCGAAATATTTATTACTTAATTGTGCTTTTATTGTAAATGATGAGGCACGAGTTTTATCAAAAAGATATAATAGAGAATACGAACCACTATATACTGAAGAAGATGTGTATAAAACACTGGACTATATTTATGTATATAATGAGTATAATCATGTTTACAAATTAGATGATGTGGTTAGTTTTCAATGGTTTAAAAATTCTCATTGTGTAGGAGCTGCACAGTTACAGCTTATTTTAAATGATGGAATAAAAACAAAGAAAATTCTATATACTTCTGATATTGGAGCGTTAGATACTAAAAATCATTATGTGGAAAATACAGAAATCCCAACTACCTTTTCTGACGTGTCAATCATGGAATCAACTTATGGTTTAAATACTAGAACTACAAAGAAAACTCGTGAATTCGATATTGAACATTTACGAGTTGCTATAGAAACAGTATTGGAAAGGCAAGGTTCTATTATTCTTCCTGCGTTCTCATTTTCACGATCTCAGGAATTATTAACAACACTATATCTCCTATTTGGAGAAAATGAAGATTTTAAAACAGATATAGTTGTTGACTCAATGCTAACCTGTGATATATGTCAAGCTTACGAAGATGTTCTTGACTCAGATTTTTGTGAATTATGGACAAAAGTTTATAATTGGAAAAATGTAAAATATGTGCGTGAAAAAGTAGAATCGAAAGCATGGGTAAATGATCCTATACCTAAAATTGTAATCTCAAGTAGTGGTTTTTGCACAAATGGGAGGATATTATCTTATCTTGATAAATATTTACGTGATATCAATTCTATGATTTGTTTCTCTGGATTTGTAGGAACAGATGATTCTTATTTGTCATATAGAATAAAAAATGGCAAAACCCATAAAACAATCAATATAAACAAAGTTCCTGTACCTAATAGGGCAGATTGTATAACGATGAGCACGTTTAGCTCCCATGCCAATTTTGACGATTTATTAAAATTCGGTAGTAATTTGAATACAAATCAGCTTGTTTTAGTACATGGATCTACAGAAGCAAAAAATTGTTTAAAAGAACATTTACGAGAAGAAATATCCAAGAATGATAAGTGTTATAAAGTAAAATGTTCTGAAAAAGACATGATTATTTCTTTATAGGAAAATATTATAAAATTGGAGGCTAAATGCCTATGAATAAAAGGAAATTAGAAACTGCATATTTAGATATTGCTATTCCACAAAATGCAGAGAATTTACAGTTACCAGACCCATCATTGTTACAATTTTATAAGAATTATGAAAATAGAATTCTTTGGATTGATGATGAAATAACTACAATGACATTGGAATATGTGAAGATGATTATGCAATGGAATTTTGAAGATAAACAGAATAATATTCCTAAAGAGTCTCGTACTCCGATTAAGGTTATATTTTTTAGTCCAGGTGGCGATTTAGAAGTAAATAATTGTCTTGTAGATACAATTCAGCTTAGTGAAACTCCTGTAGTTGGAATAAACGTAGGTATGGCTGCATCAAGCGGATGTTTTATATATCTTGCTTGTCATAAGAGATATACTTTCCCAACTGCCGAATTTCTTATTCATAAGGGAGCTGGTCAGTTTGTAGGTAATTATGATGAAGTTGTTGCAGCTATTTTGAATTATCAGAGACAAATTGAAGAACTTGGTAATTTTGTATTAACAAGAACTAAGATACCTAATGATGTGTTTGAAGAACACTTTTCTACAGATTGGTACTTATCTGCAAAAGAAGCAATTGAACTTGGTGTTGCAGATGGATATATAACAAGTTTAGATGAAATTATTTAAGGAGAGCGTACTGCTCTCCTATTATATTGGAGAAAAAGGAGATTTTGAAAAATGGCAAATTTTGCTTATAAGAAAACTATAACTACTGCTATGAAGGTAGCAGGAATTCTTGATACTGATAATATGACAATTGATGTGGATGGCGAGGAGAAAAAGCTTTCTACACTTCTCTCAGATTTTAATGGTGGTGCTATTGAGATTAATGTAAAAGTCAAGGATGAGGAAGATCTTGACGAGCCTACAGAGGCTTAATAGAGAGTAGGTGGACAATATATCTGATTTTACAAAATTAGAAAATGAAAACTACTACTCTTATTTATGGCGATTGGATCAATTAATTAATTCTGGAAAATATAAGAATTGGAAAGAAATTACACCAATGGTTAATAAAGAATTATTTGACGATGATGAATCTCAGTATCGAGATGAATCGGCTTATAGAAAAGCCTGTAAATATGCAAGAGATTTTAAAGATGCTGGTGTATTTAATTCTGATGATGAATATATAAAAGAATTACAAATACAGAAACGTGAATTAGAAAAAGAACGTAAAAAATTACAGACAGAGAAAATCGAATACAATAGATGGTTACGTGAAGATGCAAGAGATGAATTAATAACTGAAAAAATTAGTGAAGCAATATCATCTTTACCTAAACTATCGTCTCCTATTCGTATTCAGCCAACAACTAATAAAAAGTCTTGGATACTTGCCATTAGCGATTGTCACTATGGTTGTGAATTTGAAATCAAAGATTTTTATAATGGAATTATAAATGCGTACTCTCCTGAGATATTTGAGGAAAGAATGACAATTTTATTTAATAAGGTTGTGGATAAAATCGAGGAACTTGGAATTACTAAATTGTCAATTATTGAACTTGGAGATGGCATTGATGGGTGTCTCAGAATGTCTCAGCTTATGAGATTAAGATATGGCGTAATTGAGTCTAGTATTCGTTATGCAGATTATTTAGCAAATTGGTTGAATGAATTAAGCAAATATGTGTCAATAAAATTCCAGATGGTTTTTGATTCAAATCATAATCAGTTAAGACTATTGGATGGGAAAAAGAATACATTTCCAGATGAGAATGTAAGTAAAATTATGATGGCTCTCATTAAAGAAAGACTGAAGGATAATGAGAATATTGTTCTTCTTGAAAATCCAACAGGAATGACTTACTCAATGATGTCTACATACTGTGTAGTTGGATTGCACGGTGAGAAGAAAAATCTAAAAAATAATTTATTAGAAATGTCACGCACATATGGTATTCATATTGATTATACAATTTCTGGACACATTCACCATGATGATCTTAAAGAGATTGGGATGGATTCAGCAGTATTATCTGTTGGCTCAGTAATTGGTATTGATCCATATGCTATGACATTAAATGCAGCATCAAATGCTTCTTGTTCAATGTTTGAATTTGAACAAGGACAAGGTAGAACGGCTGAATATGTATTTAAATTAAATTAGACAAAGTAGACTATGTACGGAGATACATAGTTTTTAACATGATAAGTGACTGTGAAATAGGGCTACTCTTCTACTTTTGAGTAGTTCGGTTCACATAAACATCGTAGAGTCACTGCTATGATGTAAACAGACCTGAACCCAACAGGCGATTAATAAATGGGAATAACTTCGGGTTTTGGCTGACGAAGCCATATGTGAGGGAGTGGACTCATTGAGCCGCTACCCTCTTTTTTGATTGAAAAATAAAAAAAATAATTGTGAATGAAAGGAATTAAAAGAATATGAATAAGACAGAGTTAGTAAAAAATGTAGCAGGACAGATTGATGGAGCAACACAGAAGGATGTTGCAGTTCTTGTAGATATAGTCCTTGAGACAATTGTTAATACAGTAGCATCAGGTGAGAAGGTATCTCTTGCAGGTTTCGGTAATTTCGAGGTTGTTGAGAGAGCTGCACGTATGGGCAGAAACCCAAAAACAGGCGAGGCACTTGAGATTGCAGCTTCTAAGAGTCCAAAATTTCATGCATTAACAGGTTTTAAAAATGCAGTCAAGAATGCTTAGTTTGAGGGGACGTGATTAACATAAAAGCAGATATTGTTGAAAGAAACTTTACAGACTATATGGAATTAGTTGTAGATATTGAAAATACATATTTTGACTCTAATATGGACAAAACATTGGATTGTGTAGAAATTATTGCAAAGTATGAAGATGCGAAGAATATCATTGCTGAGTTAGTAGAGAATGGTCACGATCTGGCTCATATTTCAGATTTCGCTCGACCAGATCATGATAATTACAATGATGAGTATCTTATTGCTTTAGATCATGAAGGTATTTGGTGTGAACCTGCTAAACGTGAAAATGGATACTTATATGCTACAGGAGTAGCTTGTTATGTAATGGATAATTGTAATTCAAAAATTATTTCAAATATCCAGTCTAAGGTAGTATATGAAGTCAGTATTGGTGATGATAATTGTGATGGTGATTGTGACCACTGTGATTGCAAGGAAATTGATAAAGATTACTATTCTATCAATGGCAAGCAGGTGTCTCAGGCAGAGTTCGAGAAGAAGACAAAAGAAATTCAGAAGACTTATGATTCATTAAATGATGGGCTTGATATAGCAGACGCATTTCCAGAGATTTACAAGCGGTTAATGAACTATGCGTGTTATCTGGATAGACTAGATGAATCGTTTTGGTATTAACTAATAAGAAATATGGAGTGTGTGGTGTATGCTACACACTCTTTTTGTATGCATCGGTGGTGTAATTGGCAACACAGCAGTCCCCAAAACTGCGAGCTTATGGTTCGAATCCATACTGATGTGCTTTTCAATGTTTCTGTGAATGGAAACAGAGAATAAATATATGTGCTCATGATTGGTGTCATGGCTGATTGTGGGATTTATGGAACAGTAGATACTTGGAGTAGCTACCAAGTATATGAGAACCTATGCCTCTCTTCTACTGTTCTATTTTTAGTTATTGGCATAGGAGAAGGCATAGGTGAAAATTGTGAAAAATACAAAACAAAGAGATTTTAATATCGAGGATTACGACTATTATGTAAGGGAATATATTCAAAAAAGTGAAGAATTAGGCAACCCAATAAAATATGATTTATTGCGGAAAGAGCCATTTAACTTACCTGATGGTAGATGGTATATAAATAATTGCCAAGATAAATCAGTTAAAACTTGGGCTGATTTTGTTGATTGGTGTGGTTTTGTAGCAAAAGGTAAAACACCGTCAAAGGATAAAATGATAAAACTGATTTACAAATTACAGTCAGAAAAAGATAGAGCTTTAATGTATGATGATTTTAGAGGAAGAGGTTGTTATCATCCACCATTAGAAGCGATTAAAACTTATTGGGGAACTATTAATAATATGAAAAAGGAACTTGGATTAGAAATAATTCAAGAGTCCATGTTGGATAGAACTTTAACAAAAGATGAATTAGACCAAATGATAAAAGATATATGTAAATATGTAAAAGACGATAATAGAAATTTTATTACTACATTTGAAATAGACAGTGTTCATGAATGGTTGAATGCAGATTCTTTACAAAGAACAATTAAAAAATTTTATAATTGTAATCTGCAAACATTATTGGCAAATGAAGGAATTTCTTTAGGCAAGAGAGGTCGAGGTATCACATTTGATTTTAGTGATGGTGAACATGTTACAAGCCAATTTGAATATATATTTTCAAAATATCTTAGATAATTTGGATTAAGATATGGAATAGATTATTTTCGAGATGTAAAATATTCATCTTTTGTCCCATCTTATCACAGAAATATGAATTGTGATTATTTAATTCATACCAAAGATAATGATATTTATATTGAAATTGCAGGTGTAATTGAGGCATATAAAAATTATTTCTTTTCAAATAGGCAGATCACAAGCAGTAAATCTAAAGAAACATATCGTAAAGACCTATCTAAGAAACAAAAAATGTTTAAAGAAAATAATATTCATTATTATATCTTATTCCCTTGTGATTTGACAAAAGATAATACATATAACATTTTAAATAATGATTCTATAGAACTCAGAAAAAGCATTGAAGCTTTTATCAAGAATAATATAGATTGGGATAAGGTGTCTAAAATAGGCGAATTAAAATATAGTGAAGAAATAAAATGGGGAAGAAACGTTATAGATTATAGTGAAGCAGTTTAGTTATTACTACTACTGCTTCTTTTTTATATGTGAAAGGAAGTGAGATTATTGAATGGTAAAATAGCAGATAAATTAGATCCAGTTACAGATGAGGAATGGGCAGAGGTTAATGAGTTTAATAGAAATATGGTTGAAGATTACCTCAGTAATCAGACTCATCTTTCACCACATAGTTTACATGCTTATAGGTCTGCATTAAAGATATTCTTCGTATGGGTTAAAAATAATCTGAATAACAAAAACTGCATAGAAATTAGAAAGAAAGAATTTCTTCGCTATATGAATTTTCTTGCTAATCGTGGACTATCTGAAGCTGCGATTAAATTTAAAAAGTCTTCTGTCAGTGCATTGAATAAATTCATCGAGAATTTCTATGATGAGGACTATCCTACGTTCCGTAATTACGTAACTGCGGAGATGCAAGTACCAAAAACAGGCAAGGTTTTCGCAAAAGAACCATTGACTCCTGATGAAATGGATCATTTATGTTCAGTATTAGCTGAACGTGAAGAATGGCAAAAATTAGCATATGTAAAGTTTACATATTCTACTGGATGCAGACATGCAGAGAGCTTACAGTTGCTCAAAGAGGTTGTCAATTATGAGCCTAAGAGAAAAATTGTAACAATTGTCGATGAGGACGGTAAAGAGCAAGAAGTAGAATCCGTATCTTATAAAACACATGAAATTCGCTGCAAGGGACGTAGTGCCGTTGGTAAGGTTAGAAAATTGCAGTTTGGACAAGATGTAATGGACGCATTAAAGAAATGGCTTGAAGTGCGTGGCGATGATGATTGCCCTTATATGTTTGTCGTAAAAACTAAAGATGGTTCAAAGGTGCGACAGATTGGATATAGTGCATTCAATGATTGGTGTATAAATGAATTTTCTGAAATTGTTGGTAGGAGAACAACTCCACATAACTTCCGAAGAAGCAGAGCGACCAATCTGGTATGTTATGACCATCGTGCATTGGAAACTGCACAGAAACTTTTAGGACACGAATCTTCCGAAACCACTCAGATGTATGTAATCCGTGAAGATACTGAGGATGCCGATGAAGCTTTTGTCTAAGACTTTGTCTAATTCCCTCTTGCACCACACAATTTTATGTGTTACAATACAAGTCAAAAGAAACAAGCAATTATCCGTTAGACGGTTAAGCCAATATTGAACACTATTTGGCTAATATAACAATATCAACACAAAGGAAATGATCGCTATTTGCCGTGGCGGTCATTTTTGTGTTTATCGAACAATCTGACTAAGTATGTAGCAATTACACCACTTACTATGCCAGTCACTAATGTAAAAATTAGTAATTCACAAAATGTCACGTATTATCCTCCTTTGTAAGTATTTCCTACATTGTGTCATGAGGATATCTATATAAACAGAGTATCACTACTCTGACGTGACTTAACCGCCTAACCATCTCTATCTAGCCAAAACAAAGATGTTTGAATAACTGCTTGTCCTTTCTATTATATATTATATGACACTTCTTGTCAAAATATGTCAATTTTTACGACATTTATTATTGGATTTTATATGTTTTATAATTTTCCTGATATAAATTAAAATATTCCTAAAAAATAAAGTTAATAACTCAATTATAATGATACATATTAAACTAAAAGCTATCCATGTTATAACTGTGTGAACTGATGCACTCAACAATGCATATGCGAGCATTGTTATGTATGCGACAGTACACTCTAACACTAATCGTAAAACAGATTTTTCATTTTTTGAAGAATATGTATACGCTTGTATCAAATTAGGTTCTAAATATCCAAGTCTTTTGCGAAGATATATGTATTTATTATTGATGTTATTTTTAAAATTTATAAAACTATCTTTATCTCTATTTTATGATATAAATCAAATGCGTGAAGTGTCGATCGATCTGCATAATCATTATATTTATTTAAAATGACAAATATATCTAAGCTGATTTGATTTGTACATATATTATTAGAATTATTTTGTAATAGTATATGATATATAGGATTGTATATTTTATCATATGCTATCTCCATTTTGTCTAAAGGTATATTTTTATTATACGTATATTTAGTGGCTAGGAATGTAAAAATTCCAGTAATAATAGCAGGAAAAATGGTCTTAAATATTTCAAATATTGTGTCCAATATATACTCCTTATAAAATTTTCTTTTTTACATCATAGCATGTTAAGATGATTTATGTCAAAGTGATTGAATAATATTAAGGGTAACAAACTCATATACCTACAGCCGAATGCTCTGAAACCATAAGAACTCAACAAGGCTCTGTGAAAATCAGACGGACTAACAGACCGATAGCACTGTATTATCCAAATAAAGCCCTTATAAACAGGCATGAAAGGCATATATAAAAAGGTGACGACAATGTAGAGAATAAATAAATATAACAAGCTGCTCACATCCAAAAAGAAGTGAGGGTGATCTGTCAATCCGTTGACGGACTTTTACAAGTGAGCTGTCACTGACCGATATGTGACATAAATATAAAGGTCGGTTTGCGAAATTATTGACCTTTGGAATGGTCTAAAACTTCCCACTGCTACTGCTCATTGGCGGTGTTATGGAGAAGTCTTGCCTTAGTAGACGACTATCACATCTTGGCATTTGCTATTCATGTAGTATTGTAAGTCCTACTTCTTTCCTACCAACATCTAGGATTATCGGTATTTCTCAACCTTCAGAAATGAGAAGATGTTCGTGCTTCTCTGCGTTAATGAGAACCATTATTATGATTAAAACTGTCCACAGAGTTTTGTAAGAAATGGCAAATTGTCTTTTCTGATTTTTACAATTGGAATTTTGACGGATAAGAGTCATTAAACCTTATCGAGTGGTCTTTGTTCCGAAGACTGAAAATATGCGGAGAATGATAAAGTAAACGGTTGTTCATACACATATCATGCATTTGACGTACTATAAGTACGAGTTAGGAATGATCAAATAATATATTATTCAGGTCACCAGCATGAAAGGATCATGCGTCTCTCCTATAGAGAGAAGATTTCGGTTCGAGTCCGTTGTGGCGTTGCAACTGGATAAATTAATGGAGTATCAATACATAAGCACAATGTAGTTTGGTTGATACGAGTTGTCACTTACTCTTCTTGTGCGTTGGTTAGCAAGAAAAACAAGTGCATGGAAGCATGAATTAGGTTGCGGATAAGCGACCATATTCTAAATAACTGGATGTGTACAGTCCAAGATCTGCTAGTTAGTGCTTCATGCAGACCAGAAACTTGCTGTCTTAGCTCAAATGGATAGAGCATGGTTCTTCTAAAGCCAAGGTTGTAGGTTCAAACCCTATCGGCAGCTTTTCTAATTCTATCATTTTGGAGGTAATTTATATATGTATAAAATATTAATTAAATATAACTCTGTGCTTGGAAGAGAATTTTATCAAATGTATCAGATTCAGACTGAAGGTTCTTTATCGGAACTAATCGAATACTCAACGGATGACTTGGATGAGTTGAAAAGTACAATTAAAGAGCTTGATCGAGAATATGGATATAAAAATATTCGTGTCATTAAGGATGTGACATACAATGTTGGAGTTACTGTGGATGAGATTACCGATCCATCCGAACCATAATATAAGTTTCGTGCGGTAAGTCTGATGCCAAAACCTATTTTTTGGATGCATACGAAACTTAGGTGTGTAAGCTCAACACTTACTACCGCCCTATCAAATTATCCGTAGGCAACAACTACGCAGATTATTCTGATAAAGTCGTAATGAAAATAGTTTCATTTAGTTTAGAGAAAGATAATTTTTTAAGAAAGAGTCATTTCATGAGAGATGGCTCTTTTGTATATACACCTTTAGCTTAATTGGTAGAGCAACGATCTCCAAAATCGTTAGGTCTATGTTCAAATCGTAGAAGGTGTGCTAAGTGAAGTAAATTGCACTTTCATTGGAAATTTAATATTGGAAATTACGAGAAGTCATTTCGTATGAAGTGGCTTTTTTATATTGGAATAAAAGGAGGTGGTCGTTAGTTTGGTTACGACAAAAGAAACACAGCCTACAAAATTAACGGCTGCACAATTAAAGAAGAAAGTTGAAACACAGGAAGAGAAAATCAAGTTACTTAAAGAAGGTGCTTGGTGTTACATGTGTGATACACATAAAGCAAGGGATAAATTTTATGTAAGTACAGATCCAATGAATAAAAGTGGTCTTACTCCAATTTGTAAAGACTGTGCAAGGAAGATAGCCCTTAAAATTGGGAAGGACAAGGTTGAACATGAGCCTGATAAAAACTCTGTAATCGAAACAATGAGGTATCTTAATAAGCCTTTTTTATCAAAATTATGGGATGCTAGTATTCAAGAATCAGAAAATTTAGCATCAGGTAAAGTCCGTTCCAATGGTTATTATTCATATGTAAAGAATGTGGCTATGGGACAATATAACACCATGACATTTAAAGATTCGGATATTTTTGATAATCACGCAGTCGAGGACGAGGCACCAAAGGAACAAACAACCGAGGAGGAACTTATTGAGTCTCACGCAGGATTGGATACATATGATAGTTTCTTAAAAAATAAGAATGATGTTATTCGATTACTCAGCTATGATCCTTTTGAAAAAGAGGATATAGCCGACCAACCATTTTTATATTCTCAGTTATTAGGTCTATTAGATTCTAGTGAAGATGCAAATGAAGACATGATGCGTACCTCTTCCGCTATCTCTATTGTTCGTGGATTCTTACAACAATCTAAAATTGATGATACCATATCAAAATTAATGTGTGATATTTCTAATATTGAACGCAATTCTGCAACAATTAAATCCCTACAAGAAAGTAAAGGTAAAATAACTTCGGTTATTACAAGTCTTGCTCAAGACAGTTGTATTTCATTAAAGCACAATAAAAATGCTAAAAAAGGTGAAAATACTTGGACTGGTAAAATCAAAAAAATTAAGAGTCTTAACCTACGAAGTGGTGAAGTCAATGGTTTTGACATTGATACTTGTAGAGGTATGCAACAAGTTCAGGAAATCAGTGATGCTTCTATTATGAAGCAATTGGCACTTGACGAATCTGAATGGTCAGATATGGTTTCTGAAATGCGTGTTGTAAATACTGGTCTTCGTAAAGAAAAGGATGCTTATCAAGAAATTAATAGAATCTTATTGAGAGAAAATCTTGATTTGAGGGATACATTAAAAGAAAATAATTTACTAAACGAAGAACAGTTAAAAGATTTAAAAGATGTTTATTCTGTTTTTGCGGAATTTGACGAAGAGAAAGAATCTCCTGATGAAGAATCAAAGGAGGTTGTTGAAAATGAATCAGAATAAACAAATGATTATGAATTACTATCAGAATGAAATTTTTGATTATGATAAGGATTTTTATAATCAATACGGAATATATGTAAAACCACATGGTTACTCTATTTCTTCTCGTAAAATTGAATCTTATATTCAAATCGCTGAAATCCAAAAATATCTGCAATGCAACCCAGTAAAAGCTATAGATCTCTTTTTCAATATAGAACTTTTAGATGGGCAAGCACTTCTTGTACAAAGAAGTTGGGTTTGCCCAAATGTACTTGCAGTATGTACTCGTGGATATGGTAAAAGTACAGTTATTGACCTTGAGATTATGTCTAAAGATATGTGTTTTTGTAATGTATGGACATATATTGCAAGCGGTACAGGTGGTCAGGCTGAACAAACTTTCACTACTTTGGAACGACTCGCTAATGATAATATTGATACATTTTATGGTTCAACTGGTTCTTTATTCAAGAATGAGATAGAAATCAAAAATGCAGCAGGTGACGGATTCTCACACTCGTCCAATGGTTTTTCCTATTCATGTTATAACGGATCTATGACTAGGACATTGAACGGAAATATAGATGCCAAGAGAGGTATGCGAGGCACAGTAATTTTTGATGAAAGTGGTTTCTTATCTGATGAAATGATGAATGTATATGGTGCATTTGCCGTTGTAAATAAAAGTTTAAAAACTGGTAAAGATGTAGATGGTAATTCAATAGATCCTATTCGTCAAAGGTGCTTACCACGAGATTTGTCATATCAGAAATATTATATAAGTTCAGCTTCTTCAACTGATACTCAATTTTGGAGACTGTATCGTGACTTTTCTAAACAGCAAATTATGGGAAATCCAGATTATTGTGTTTTACATATAGATTGCGAACAAGCATTTAAACCAACTCTTAGGGGAGAATTAGTCACCCCTCTTCTATCTCGAAATACTGTTGAATCGGAAATGAGAACAAATCCAGAAAAAGCAAGACGTGAGTATTATTGTATTTTTACTACAGATGCTGGCACTGATGCAATTATTCGTAGAGGTGTTATTACACGAAACGAAGAAACAAGAAAACCTCTTCTTTACAATGATACAGGTGATAAAAAATTCGTCATCACATATGATCCTGCTAGAAGTCGTGATAATTCAGTAATTCTTGTTGGAGAAATTTATGAATATGAACAAGTTGATGGAAGCATTGATACAAGAATGAGATTGGTAAATTGTATTAATCTTGTTGATGTTGGTAAAAAAATAAAATCTCCTATGCAGACACCAGATCAGATTGAATATTTAAAAAAAGTAATTCTTGATTACAATGGTGGAGCTGACGCATATGGGAATATTGTTGGTATATACATTGATGCAGGTAGCGGCGGATCAGGGATTAATATAGCAGATTATTTGATGCCAGATTGGACGGATTCTGCTGGTATTGTTCACAGAGGATTAATTGATAAGGAATACTCTGCTGATTATGTTAAGAAATTTCCTAATGCAGTAGACAAAGTGCATCTTATGTCTCCTGCTGGTTACAAATCTGAAATGTATGAAGCAATGATTGAATTAATGAATCAAGATAAAATCAGCTTTACCGCACAATATGATCACAAAGGCTATCTCACTGTTTTCGATGTTGATGAAAAGAAGCTGGCTAAAGAGAAAGAAAGAATTTCTACCGAACTCAGGAAGCAAAAAGTTAATGAGAAAGAATTTGAAACTAAGCTTAATGAAGAATTAGAGAAAATTGAATCAGTTAATACAAAAACTATAAAGCTTGATTGGCAAGATGAAATTGCACTTGCTAACATTGATGCTTTAAAAGAAGAACTTGTAAATATGGTTCGTAAGAAAAGAGATTCTGGAAAAGATTCATTTGAACTTACGCCTGAGAAAGCTAATAAGCTCCACGATGATCGTGCGTATACGGCGTGTATGGCTTCTTACGCTCTCATGTGTGAACGTAGGAAAGCTATTACAAATAAAAAACGTCCAATAGAGGATGCAACAAGTTTTATAAACAAGCTTACAATCCGTAAAGCAAAATACAATTAAGGAGGTGCATTATCAAATATGCCTAGACCTAAGAAAGTAGATGCAAATTCTAATGCACCTGCTAAAGTAAATAATTCACAGAAGAAAACTACTTCTTCTACTCCAAAACAGCCAACCGCAAATGAAATGCGTGAATGGTATGAGAAAAATAAAAGTAGACTTGAACGTTACGAAGATGCAACAAGTGCAATTACAAGTCTTCGAGATATTCAGAAATCTAAAACATACACTACAATCAGTAATTATTCAAAGGAAGATGTAAAAGATTATATTAAGAATATTTCTTCCAATGAAGCAAGTCTTAGAAGTTTATCTCGCTATCTTTATTATCGTTCAGAAATCTACTATCGTCTTTGCAAATATTATGCAAATCAGATTGATTTATCAATTCGAAATATCGTTCCTCCATTTATAATTTCAGATAATAACGATGTAAAATCCACTTTACAAAAGTATCAGGAAACAGTCGATGTTGTAGATACTCTCGGATTAAATTATGAGTTTCGTAAAGCTGCTTCTATAACACTTCGAGAAGATGCATTTTATGGATGTGCTTATTACACAGAGGGACAGGGAATGTTTATTCTTCCACTTGATCCATCGTATATGAGAATTGCAGGTGTATTTCCTGATGGCTCATTCGCATGTGCAATGGATATGAGTTACTTTAAGCGAAATTCAGAGTTATTAGAATATTGGGGTGAACCATTCAATACTATGTGGAACACATATCAGAGTACAAACGAAAAATATCAGCTAATTCCAGAAGAATATAATGTCTGTATTAAATTCAGGTCAGAGGATTGGGAAACAATTGTTCCTGTGCTCACTCCTATATTCTTATCACTAATTGACCTTATGGATGCTTCTGATTATCAGGCAGTTCAACAGGCAGCTAATATTTATAAATTAGTATGGCTTGAAATGAAAACTATGGGAAATGATGTAGATGATTGGGCAGTTAATCCAGATATAATGATCCAGTATTTCAATCGTATGCTTGAAGAGGCATTGCCACCCTATATCTCTGCTGCTATTGTTCCTGGTGAATTACATGAAATTAGTTTTCCAGATGATGCAACTGGCGATGTTACAAAAGTTGAAAAAGCTACAAAAGAAATCCTCAATACGGCTGGTGGTGCTCAGATATTAAATCTAAACTCCGCTTCTAACTCTACTGCCTTTAAATATGGCGTACTTGCAGATTCTACATTTTCTATTTCGACTCTTATTCCACAGATTCAAGCGATTGTAAATCGACTTTTATCGACTTGGATATCCGAACCTTGTAAAGTTAAATTCTTTGATGTCTCTATTTATCAGAAGGATGATTTTAAGAAATCAATCCTTGAGTCTTGCCAAAATGGACTTCCAAACAAGATTTTATACAACACATTAAACGGTGTATCTGAAAAAGATACTCTTGCTATGAATTTCTTAGAGGAAGACTGTCTGAATCTTGGCGAAAGGCTTAAACCATTTAGCACATCATATACACAATCTGGTGATAACCAAGGTGGTGGTCAAGAGAAAGACCAATCAGATTTAAGTGATGAAGGACTCAAGACGAAAGACCAAGATAAGAACAATAAATAAGGAGTAGATGGATTATGAAAAAGAAATTTATAACAACCCAAGATATCCCTACTGCTACTCTCTTATCTAAGCAAGGATATCAACAGGTGCAAAATTCTAATGGTATTTATGTATTTTTGAATGCTGAAAAGTTTCGGTTTTCAAATGATATAGATATAACAAAAATTCAGTATAGCAATATGCTTACATTCTAACCACTCTCCTGCTTTGAGTGGTATATCAACAAAGAAAGGAGGAATAGGTTAAATAATGCCAAAAAAGAAGAAAAGACGAATTATGTCTATTGATGAGCTGTATGAGTTCTGTCTAAAAAATAATTTTGCTCATTTTGATAGTAATGAATTCGGTAAAGAACTTATGGTTCGTATGAATGGTAATTTTGAAAAAACTTCTAAAGATAAAGATAAACATAAAGAGTCTCTTACTCCATTCGTCAGTCGTGCATTTCACGATCATGTCAATCTCAATAAATCGGAAATCTCCGAAGAATCTTTTAATGAAAATGTCCCATCAGCAAACTTTCGTCCAATCTTAGCACATATCACTACCAATTCAGATAATGAATTAGACTTCGGTAGCCATGATTATTATGTGACTACTGACAAAGATGGTAACGACAAAGTTGTATACGAAGAACAGCCTATCGGCGTTATTGATGGCACAAAGACTACTATTGAATATGATGAAGATGCTGGCGTAAATCGTGCAGTTTTGCATGGTTATTTATACGATGAGTATTGTCAGGACGCTATTGAGATTCTTAATAGACGTGGAACTGTAGATTGTTCGGTGGAATTATGCATTAGGGAGTTATCATTTAATACTGCTAATAAAACATTGCAGTTAGATGATTTTTATGTATCAGGTCTTACTCTTCTGTCAAAGGATGTATCCCCTGGTATGGCAGGAAGTAATTTTAAAATTGAAGATTTCGCTGTAAATGCAGAAACAGTAACATTTAACACAGACAACAAATTGGTTGAAACTTTAGAGAAATTAACTAATATTCTTGAGAGTTTTGATATAAATCAAAAATCAAAGGAAGGAGGAACAAATAACAAAATGACAAAATTTGAAGAGTTACTTGCCAAATATGGTAAGACTGCTGAAGATGTAACATTCGACTATACAGAAATGTCAGATGAGGAACTTGAAGCAAAATTCGCTGAGATGTTCGATGATGACAATTCAGAAGGAGACAACTCAGGTAGCGGAGAATCTGGTGAGCCTTCCAATGATGGAGAAGGTGATGGTGAAGGAGTTTCTGATCCAGATGGTAATGAAGGAGAAAGTCAGACTTTTGAAAAGATTGTTCGTACATATGAAATCAGTCATGAAGATACAAGATATGCACTTTACCAGCTTTTATCTGAATATGAAGATGCTGATAATGAGTGGTACTTTATCAACGCTGTTTACGATGATCATTTTACATATGAGAACTGGAATGGTGATAAAATCTTCGGTCAGAACTATACAAAAGACGGTGATAATGTAGCTTTTGATGGAGAAAGATACAATTTACATCGTGAACTTTTAACAGATAGTGAATTTGCAGAGTTACAGTCTATGCGTTCAAACTACGCTGCACTCAAAGAGTTTAAGGAGACAGCAGAAAAGAATGAACTTCATGCAAAACGTGAGAAAATTCTTGCAAATGAAAACTTTGCTTCTATTTCTGAAAAAGATGAAGAAGGAAATTTCATTAATAAGGATTTTGAGAAACTGTATACAAATATGGATAACTACTCTCTCGAAGATTTAGAGAAGGAAGCAAAACTTATCTATGCGGATTCTAATATGAAAACTTTTGCAGCTACCACTGATAAAACTCAGAAAAAGTCAACCGTAAAAGTATTTGCTAATGTAAACAAGTCTAAGAAGGATAACCGTTACGGAAATCTTTTTAGCAAATAAAACAAGAAATATAAATCAATGTAATGACACTCAAATTGAGTGTCTTTTTTAATGCAAAAATTTAAGGAGGAAAAATAAATGATTCAGATGACTATTGCAAAACATGCAGTGGCTTTCCCTTCTAAAGTTCTCGCAAGAGATGGTGGAAAGCATATTTATAACATTCAGTTAGCAGAAGCAGCAAGTGCTTATGTAGACAACGGATGGTTCGTTGGTAAGGGCGATTTTATTGAGTTAGACCTTTATAAAGCTGTTGCTCCTACTTCATTTGAAGGAAAGGTCGTTGGTAAGGCAAATAATGGAAATTTCTATGTAGAAGTAGTAACTCCTGGAGATGCCCTGTTTGTATACCAGGTGCCAATGATCGAGGAGACATATAGCAACACATTTAAGAAAGAAAGCAACTATACAAATGCTCCTATTCAGGTAGTTAGAGCTTATGAACTGGCAGTTGGTGATGTAGTTGAGATTTCAGCAGATGGATTTTCTGGTGACATCGCTGTTAAAGACGGTGTTGAACTCAAAGCCATTTCTGGCGTAACTGCCGCTATGCAGCTTACAAAGAAAGCCTAATTTTTGAGAAAGGAGAAATAAATAAATGTTAGATACAAGTGTAAAAAATCTTATGTTTGACCTCGGTGCAGGTCGTGAAATTTATGATGCCGATTCTAATCGTGTAATTTCTAAGGCAGAAGCTAGTGACACAATTAGAAAGGCTTGTTTTGAATACCTTGGACTTACTAAGGATTCTTCTAATAAGCAGATTAAGAGAGCATTAAATTCTGAGAGAGGAACACAGTTCTTCGAGGTAATTGAGGAAATTATTGATACTCAGATTGCTCATGGTCTTTCTGAGAATGAGTTTTTCAACAATTATGTTGAGTCAAAGAATATGAAAGATGGAGACGTAAATGAATTCTGGGCTGATGATGAAGTATTACTTACTGTAAGCAAGGTCAGCGGTGACGCACATGACTTATCCATTCAGCGTTTAGGTTCTGGTCAGTCTTATCATGTTGATACAGCAGTATATGGTATCAAGGTTGGTGGAGATATTCGTCTCTTCTTAACTGGTCGTAAGGATTGGGGTGCTTTCGTGGATGCGGTTGTTAAGGCTTATATCCAGAAGGTTCAGACACTCATTTCTTCTCAGTTTGCAAATGGTGTAAACCTTATTCCTGTTCCTGCTACTCTCAAGGGTACTGGTGCTTTAGCCGCTTCTACAAAGGCTCAGTTTGATGCAATTATCGAAAAGGTTGGTGCTGCTAACGAAAGCGGTGTTGTAATCATGGGTACTAAGACAGCATTAAAGTCTCTTAATGCTCTTACAAAGGTTGATTGGGCTGATCCTGCTAATTCAATCAAGGAGTCTGTAGCAAACACAGGTATTATCGGTGGCTACGAAGGAACACCTCTTATGGAGATTCCACAGAAGTTTACTGATAAGTCTCTTGCTACTCCTATCGTTGATAACAAGAAGCTCTATATCATGCCAGCAGTTGATGATAGATTTATCAAGTTTGTTGACTATGGAGAGACTGAACTTGAAGTAAACGAAAAGGGTGCTACTAAGGATGATATGCAGTCTTATGAAGTACAGAGACGTATGGGTGTTGCAACTCTTATGACTCGTTATCATGGTGAGTGGGATCTGTAAGATTTACTTATAGATTAATTATATGGAGAGTGGATTGCCACTCTCCTATTTTGAAAGGAATTAAAAGGAAATGGCATATACAAAGAAAACTACTGCTACTACTGGTAGTACAGAAAAGGTAACAAAAACTACAGAGGTTAAAGAAGATGTAAAAACATTTTTACCTGAAGATACTGTTCCATGTCGCTCATTAGTAAGTGGTGGGCTGTATATTGAGGGAGCACGTTCACATATTCTTTATAGTTGGGCTGACTGTGGAGATGTAGTTGATGTTGAATATAGAGATTTAATTTATCTCGTTAGAACTCGTGAAGATGTAAACATTTATTCACCAAGAATTATTATTGAGGATGAAGATTTTGTTGAACAGAATAAGTCTGTAAAAGATTTATATGAGTCCATGTATGAAACAAGTGACTTAAATGAGATTTTAAATCTTCCTGTTCCGCAGATGTCAGAAACAATTAAAAAGCTTCCAAAGGGAGCAAAGGAAGCCATTAAAGGTATTGCTTCTACAATGATTGAATCTCATGCACTTGATTCAGTTCACAGAATTAAGGCTCTTGATGAAATTTTTGGTACAAAAATGTTACTTACATTAGTTCAGGAATAGTAAAGGAGGCTCACAATGACGCTTCCATATGAAACAATTTTTTCACGAACAAGAGGACGAATTTCAGATCCGAAAGAACTCTCTCTTGACGAAAACGATTTGCTTGAAATTTATACAGAGCGATTAAACAATGTAATTGCTAATCCAAGAGTGCGTAGACTATTCTCTTCTCTCACACTCGATGATGAAATTCAACAGTTGGATTTCACACTGAATAATTCAGTAGATGAAACGGCTGATATGAATTTTGTCGTAGGAATTCTTGTACTTGGAATGACGATTGAGTGGTTACAGCCACAGGTTGATTCTATTATGCACACATCAGTAATGATAGGCGGCAAGGAAGAAAAGAAGCTACTCGACAATCATAAAAATATGATTGACCGTCTTGATTCCATGAAAACTGAATTGAATAAACGTATTCGTGATTACGGATATATGTACAATTCCTATATTAACACGGAGTCCTAATATGCAATACATATATGGTAACTTCACAGACAAGCAAATCAATGAAGCAGTTCGTGCAATGCATGGTGATATTCACAAACTACTGCTCTATAAGGACAAGACAATTGAAGAGAAAATATTTGAAGATGATGATGCATTTCTCGTCTTCTTTGAGAATGTTATGTTTAAATTAGGTGGCACAAAAACCTTATTTAATGATAACGGACTTATGGTAACTCTTATGGCAACCTTACAAGGTGCTATGGATAATTTCAAGAGCGATCATTTCAGTTATAAACAATTCCGTAGGGCAATCTTAGATTCTCACGGATATATTAAGCAGATGTTTGAGGAGGTGGGTTGCGATGCCGAGTCTGCAAGCAGCTAGGCGTGTCGCAAACGCCAAGAACAATGGTGCTAAAACGATTGGTCAGATTTACAAGGAACAATCCGATTGGGCGATGGAACAAACATTTGAAAATGACATTGCTACAAAGACTTGTTATATCTATGACCATTTTCATGACGACTTTTTTACAGACGAACATGGAATCACACGTTCCCTTGCCGAAGGTATGACTTATGAAAATACCAATAAAACAAAGATAGATGCAAAGTTTATTATCAAATCTTATCAGTCAATGGATAAAGATCAAGTGGAATATTATCTTATGTTTCATCCAAGTCATCCTGTAAGATTTAATGAGGGCGATGACCTTTATTATTATGAGACTGATTTTAGGAAACGCTATGGAGCGACATTTCCGATAGGGCTTTTCGTGGACGTTCCAGATGACAGAGGAATTTATCATAAGTGGATTGTCTGTCGTGATGAACCTGCAAATCAGTTTCCAAAGTATCTGATTTTACCAGTAAATTACGAACTTACATGGATTGAAAAATCTAATGATAAGCGCATCAAGAGACGTATGTGGTGTTGTTTAAGACAGCAAAGCTCTTACACGATCGGAACTTACACAGACCGATATTTTACGCACACAGATAATCAGGATAAGATATGGTTGCCAATGAACTCTATTACAGAGAAGTTTTGGTACACTTCTGAAGATTCTAAAAATATGCGAGTTGTAGTAAGTGCTTTAACAGAGCATCCTACAGTATGGACAGTGACCAAAGTTGAAAATTCAATGCCATTTGGTATTCAAAAACTTACTATATATACAGCATTTTGGAATGAGCATACCGATTATGTTAATCTTGAAACAGGTGAAATGTATGCGAACTATTTCGATTCAGAAATCGCCCCAACAGATCCAGATACTCCAACTACTCCTCCATCTTCTATTACAGCAAGAATTTCAGCATCCACTTCTACAATCAAAGTTGGTGGCTCTTATAAAAATCTTACGGTAAATCTATTTAATGATTCCAATGAAGATATTACAACTGAATATGCTGATGCAACCTTTACATGGACTTGTTCTATTGATAATGAAGATTGGACTGACAAAGTAACATGGAGAGTTGGTACAGAGTACAACCGAAAGAAAGTAAACTTTCCAAATGACACTTCCGTTATCGGCAAAATACTGTCCGTTAAGTGTGAAATTGTTAAGGATAATTTGCCGATTGAATCTGAAATTTTGCCGTTAGAATTAACTGAATAGGAGGTATTGTATGGCAGAAAAATTGGTTACAAAGAATGATTTGTTAAACAAACTTCGTGCGTATAAGACAACTCCTGATGATGAAAATATTCAGTATAAGAAAAAGATTGAGAAAGCACTTATGCTCAATCCATGTCTTTTATATGCACTTAACGAGAAATCATTAGAATCTGAACTTTTCGATGAAGATGGTAATATTAACTGGGAATGGAATGAAGATACCAAGGAATATGAACCTCTTGGAGAATGGGATAGATATTTTGGAAGTAATTCAAATATCCGTCCTTTTTTATTTATTCCAGATACTCAAACAGAGGTAAAACATTATATTTGTTATCAGGTGTCTTTTGATGAAACACCGAGATATCAAGACACATTAAAATATACAACTATCACATTTACAATATTTGTTCATGGAAACGATAGAATGGATAAATTAACAAGGATTCCAAGACATGATCTTATTGCCTCTATTATAAGAGAGCGATTTAATTGGTCTAATATATTTGGAATGCAAACACATCTTATTTCATCAAAAGAGTCCACAACAGATAATAATTATCTTGTTCGTACTCTCGTATTCCAAGTTATTGACACTAATGGAATTGTAAATACAACCAATGGAAAAACAAATTTGGGTAACTATCAGTTAAGGCGGTGATTTAATGGCTAATATATCATCTGGTGCATTGGATGCAATTCAAACCGCTACTATTGAAGACAACCAAAAGAAACAAAAATCATCTAATGATAAATATCATTTTGATAAATTAAAACTTTTCTTTGGTGAAGATTATTATGTACACGGAATTAAAATATCCCAGCCAACTATAGGTGATATTTTAGATATTGGTGAATCAAAATTTTATACTGCTATCTCCCCGTTTATTAATAATTCCACTTCGATTCGTCTTATGCTATTTAATCTCGGTGTAGAAAATTGGTGCAAGGTAAAAGATATAGAGGTATATAATCTATTATCTCAAATTCCAGAACAAGATTATTCTCCACTTCATTTGATATTTCATGATGTAAATTTCCTAGACTATAAAATTGTTCCTTATACTGATGAAAATTCAGAAGAACAATTTGGGTTATATAATCCAGAGTCTAATATTCTATTGTCAGAAAATGAATATATGGAAATTGCTGAGTATATCAGAACCATTATGAATATTCATCCTAAAGTAGAAAAAGCAAAAGGAAGAACTACTAGAGATTGGATGAGGCAAGAAGACCAAATGAACTTATCTATGAAAAAACCAGATGATAATTCTGAGTCTAATCTTCTACCTATTATTTCAGCATTGACAAATCACCCTGGATTTAAATACAAACTTGAAGAATTAAAACAAGTAAAAATATATCAATTTTACGATGCAGTTCAAAGACTTCAAATATATGAGCAAACCCATGCATTGATGGGTGGAAGTTATTCTGGATTCTGTGACACAAGTAAAATTGATAAAGAACAATTTAATTTTATGAGAGAAATATAGTTAATTTGAACATCTATTTGGATGTTCTTTTTTTATACAAATTTTTAATAATTTAAGGAGGAAATAAAATTATGGCATTTAAGATTGGTGACGTAATTATTGATAGAGCGCAGTTTGGTTATGGTGCTACTAAAGCTGGTGTCCCACTGTATGCTCTTACTCAGCTTAATAATTTTAATATTGACATTACTGCTGATTCAACAGACGTTAATGACGCAAGAGGTAATCTTGTATATAGAAAGTATACAGGTAAGAAGGGTGATGTTACTGCAACAAACGCATTTCTTAATCTTGCTGTCGTTTCAACTATTGCTGCAACAGACGCAGAAATCGCAACAAGTGATAATGCTATTGAGATGCCGATTCTTACAACTCTGAAAGCTGGCGAAACACTTGATCTTTCAGAAGATTATGTTGATGGTTCAGCAGTTGTATCTGGTCTTGCAAATGGTGCTCTTGGTAAGGAATATAAGCTTGCTGCTACCCCTGAAACCGCTACAAAGACTGAGTTTGGTATTGCGACACATGTACTTACTCCACCAAAGGCAGATGATGAAACAGAGTTCTTCATCAAATACAAGAAAAAGGTTAAGAGTGGTGCAAAAGTATCTATTACTGGTAGCAAGTTCCCTAAAGCTCACGAATTGTTTGTTAAGGCACTTGCAGTTGATCCATGTGATAAGGAAAGCTTCCGTGCTGTAGTAATTCACATCGCTTCATTTATTCCAAGCCCAGAGGTAACAATCGCACTTGAGGGTGGCGACTCACAGACTATGGATTATAAGGGTTCAATCCTTACTGACACATGTACAACTGAGCAGATGATGGTTGAAATCTATTTTATTGACGAGCCAGAGGAAGCCTAATCTGATATCAATCTAATAAACTATAAGAGTGGTAGTTTTTCTACCACTCTGCTTTTCTAAAGGAGGTCTACCTTGAGCAAGGAAAAGATATGTGCTGTTTGTTATAAGCCATATGAGTATTGTCCCGTCTGTGGGAAAGATAAGGATAAACCTACATGGATGTTTACATTTTGTAGCGAAAATTGCCATGACATTTATCTTACTACATCTTCTTATGCAAATCATAAACTTACAGCAAATAAAGCAAAAAACAAATTAGATAAACTTGATTTATCTGGACTAAATAATTTTGGTGGAAGTTATCAGAACGTTATCGCTGATATAAGAGCAAACTCAATGTCAGACAAAATTGAAAATGACACTATACAGGATTCCATTCCAACAGATACAACTAATAATTTAGTCAAGGAAAATATAAATAAGTATGAAAAGATTAAGTATTCACCTAAAAAGAAAGGGTGATGCAATTTGAATAGTGATTTTAGAAAATTCTGATGGGAATATGACATTACTATTCAAATGTTATATTCCCATTTTTTTTACGGTAATACAAATAAAGGAATGAAGGGAAAATGATAGAAACGAATTTAAAAACAAGAGATTATTCTCCACACGAAGCAGTTAGGATTGTCAACCCAAAACAGTATCTACTATATATTAAAAATAATGTATATCCAGTTGATATGTATACAAGTATAGACGATAAAACAAATAATGTAATTTTGGCAATGGTATTTCTTAAAGCAGACACTACTGAAGTGTATAAAAAGTGGTGTAATTATGAGTTAGATTAGGTAGGTGATTGTATGTATCTTGACTACGCAGCTACTACCCCATTGTTACCACAAGTTAAAGATTATATGGTATCTCTTTTGGATACATATCAGAATCCATCGTCAATGTACCAATCGGGTGTTGAAGCAAAGAAAATTATTACTACTGCAAGAAATAATGTTGCAAAATTCATCAATGCAGATTCTAAAGATATTATATTTACATCAGGCGGTTCAGCCAATAATACGTTATTTATTAAAGGTTATACAAATAAACATCATTGTATGGTTTTATACTCTCCTACTTCTCACAAATCAGTATTAAAATGTGTAGATTCTCTCAAATATAAATGCCCTATTAGAGTTGATCATACAGGAAAAATTGATTTTCAGGATCTCAAAGAGTGTTTATCTATGAACCCTATGAAAAAACTTGTTGTCATAGAATACGCTAATTCTGAGATAGGGACAATTCAGGATATACAACAGGTTATTAATATATGCCATTTTTATCATGCTGTTGTTTATGTTGATTGTACAGGATCTATCAGTCAAATTCCTGTTGACGTAAAGAAACTGAATGTTGATGGTTTAGGATTCTCTGCACATAAACTTGGAGCATTAAAAGGTACTGGTGTTCTATACAAGAAATCATCAATTGAATTAGAACCACTTATATATGGTTCGCAAGAACAAGGATTATTTGGTGGTACTGAAAACATGATAGGCATTGCAGCACTTAGTAAGGCAATTGAGGATTATAACTACTTTTCTATTACATCTGAGAATAGAGATTATGTTCATGATTACATTATCAATAATATAGAAGACTCACATATTATTGGTACAAATATTAAAGACCGTTTACCACACAATCTATATGTCTGTTTCGAAGGCATTGAGGGTGAGTCATTAATGATATTACTAGATATGGCAGATATACAGGTATCAACTGGTTCTGCATGTACATCAGGTGACTTAACTCCATCTTCTACACTCATAGCTATTGGATTAGATGAAAAACTAATACATAGTGGTATTCGTATGACATTTAGTGGATATGAGACAAAGGACGAATTGGATTATTTATGTAGTAATCTGAAACGATGTGTTGAGATATTAAGACAATTAAATAAGTAACTATGACGAGAACGGTAAACCCGTTCTTTTTTGTTTGGAAAGGAGAAAGAATTATGAAAGAATTATTAAATTCATTAAATTGGGACGAGGTAATTGTGACAATTTGGACAGTTATATTGCTTCCTGTACTGACTTATATTGGAAACGAAATTAAGAAGTATACAGAGGCAAAAAAGATTGATAAATATACCGAAATTCTACAGAAAAATGTTTTATCTGTAGTTAAAGATGTATATGAAACAGAAGTTAAGGGAGTTAAGGGTACTGATGCATGGACGGAGGATAAAAAAGAAGAAGTTCGTCAGATTGCAAAGAGTAAGATTATTTTTGCGTTATCGACTTCTGCTTTTGAATGCCTTAAAACGGCAAATGCAGATTTTGACGAATATTTAGATTCTTTAATTGAATCCAGTTTATTTGACTTAAAGAACAAGTAGGAGGTGATTTAATGTCCTACAAAATGAAAAAGAATTTAGCTAATAAAAGAAATTACGGAGCAAAAAGAAGTACATCTGCAATTAAATATATTTTCATACATTACACAGGTAATGATGGAGATTCTGATGAATCGAATGCCAGATATTTTTCTAATAATTATGTAGAGGCATCTGCACATTATTTTGTTGATGATGATTCTGTAACACAATCAGTCCCAGATAATTATGTTGCATGGTCTGTTGGTGGTACAAGATATAGCAACTGTAATATAACTGGGGGAGGAAAATATTATACTCTTTGTACTAACAGTAATAGTATTAGTATTGAATTGTGTGATACAAAAAGAGATGGAACAATTTATCCATCAAAAGCTACTATCAAAAATGCTATTGAACTTACGAAGAAATTAATGAAAAAGTATCATATCCCACAAGACCATGTTCTTAGGCATTTCGACCGTACAGGCAAAGCATGTCCGGCATATTGGTGTGGAAATGAAACAAAAAATAATTTATGGAAAACAGAGTTTTATAATAAATTATCTTCTAATACTACTTCAAAAACACCATCGGCATCTACGACAACCCCATCTTCTACTTCTACATCTAATCATGCAAAAAAGAAGATCGTGGCAAATGGGCAAAAAGCAGCTAATAAGTTTGTGGGTTGTAATATTGTTGCTGATGGTATCTGGGGAAATAAAACAAAGAAAGCTGCCATTAAGGTTGTTCAGACCGCTTTAAATAAGGATTATGGAGCAAAACTGTCAGTTGACGGAATTTGGGGTTCTGCTACAGACAAAGCTTTTGGATCACACTATGTTAAAGTAGGTGAAAGGCAGTGGTTAGTAACCGCACTTGAGATATTATGTGCACTCAAAGGAAAAGACCCAAAAGGGATTGAATATCCTGGTACATTTGGTAGCGGATTGAAAGCAGCCTGTGGAGTTTCTAAAGCAGTGAAATCAACATTCAAGAATCTATGTTCTTAGAAAGGTGGCTTGAATGGAATATTTAGAAGCTGCTTTGAAGATAAATTATGTCAATGTTATATTGGCTATATTTTTATTTCTGTTTGCTATTAAAGAATGTTTAGATGTATATACATACTTCAAAAAGAGATACAAAATCAAAACAGGTTCCGAACAAGATAGGGAGTCAATTGAGAACCGATTGACAATATTAGAAAAACATGATAATTGGCAATACAAAGAAATATCTAAAATGTCAAAGGGTATAGATGATATAAAATGTCAATTAACTGAAAAAGAAAGAGCTGATAAAGAGCGTACAGTTGCGACATTAAGAAATCAGTTATATGGATTACATGCTAAATTTTCTGAAAAAGGTTATGTTGACAATTCTGGATTAAAAACTTTTACGGAGTTAGGGAAAATTTACGAAGCCGCCGGGGGCGATGATATTTACCACGAAAAATTGAAACCAGAAGTATTAAGTTTGCCAATTAAGGATGATTAAATATTTCTGCCACAGTAAAAATTACTCATATTATAATATAGTACATAAATAAAATACATTTGTACATATTAACATTATGAAGAACAAAGTGTGGTATTACAGGAATCAAAGAGGATTCACATTACAAGAGCTATCAAGACTTACCGGTTTATCGGTTGCGGCTATTAACAAAATAGAAAATGATAATACAAGTGATATACTTCTTACTAATGCAATCACATTATCTCGTGTTCTTAAAGTTGATATATACGAGTTATTTTGTATATCTAAATGAGGAGGAATAAGTATGGAAAGATGTTACTTTAATGTAATCTGTGAGGAAATTTCAATTTTGGGTGGTAAAGTGATTCATGTTGATGAAAATGTGGGAAGCTTAGAAGAAGTACATAAGGTTGTTATGGATAATGTAACTAAATATCCTAATGGTAAGTGGGAATTATATCCTATGCAATTAGCGATGTAAAAAATTAAATAAATATGTTTTAGAAAGAGCAGATTCATCGGCTTTTCATAACCGTTTATTATCAAATTATTTGATAAATGGCTAAGAACCATAGCCTCTATCCCATTGCCGTTAGGCGTTTGGGAATACCTTTGGATAAAGATAAGGATTATTCCTTATCTTTATCCTCAAAGTATTTCTCGATAAGTTTTTCGAGAAATTGTGCAACACTCATATCTAATTGAATTGCTTCAATCTTAACTTTCTTTAATAATTCTGAATCAAGTGTTGTTGTAAATTTTGATTTTGCCATATCTATTCACCTCACGATTATAATACCATGTATACGTATATAAGTCAATACGTAAAAACTTATTATTTTTGTTGACTTATGCGTATATACGTGCTATATTGTAATACGTAAGGAGGTGTCCCCCCCTATGAAAGTTAATCGAGTTGAACAACAAATTATAAGAAAGAATAACCCAATATACAATGTAGTTGATCAGTATTGTTTCTATTCTAAGAACGTATATAATCAAGCGAACTACATTATAAGACAGGAATTTATAAACAATAATAACAAACTAAGTGCCTATGATGTGCAGAAACTTATGCAGTCAATGGATTGTTATAAGGAATGTGGTTCTCAAGCTACACAGAAAACAATTCAGTTAGTAGATAAAATGTGGAAGTCTTATTTTAAGACTATCAAAGATTGGAAGAAAAATCCTTCAAAATATTTGGGTATGCCAAAGCTTCCAAAATATCTTCCTAAAGATGGCAGACAGGTTTTTATGTTGAAGAATATACAATGTTCGTTAAATAATGGGCAATTCAGAATTGCATTTAAACCTTTTGGTGGTTATACGGTAAATACTCATGCAGTTGGTAAATTGATGCAATGTAGATTTGTTCCCAAAGCCGATTACTATATGATGGAAATTGTATATGAGATTGAAGTTCCTGATGCAGTAGAAGAGAGAATAAGAATATGTAGCATTGATTTAGGAACAGAAAATCTTGTAACAATGGTTAATAATGTTGGTTTACAGCCAGTAGTGATCAAAGGTGGTGCAATCAAATCTGTTAATCAGTTTTATAACAAAAGAAAAGCTGAAATGCAATCTCAGTTAAAGAAAGAAACTGGTAGAGATTGGAGCAAAAATCTTCAGAAGCTTACAGATAAGAGATATGAGAAGATCAAATATTTGATGCACTGTGCAAGTAAAAAGGTGGTGGATTATTGTGTAGAGAATGAAATTGATACATTGATTATTGGATTAAATAAGAAGTGGAAACAAGAAAATGAGAATAAGCAGAATTTCACATATATTCCATTTGATATGTTGATTAAGCAAATCCAAAGTAAGTGTGAAGAACAGGGTATTGAAGTAGTAACAACAGAAGAAGCATACACAAGTGGAACATCATTTTTGGATAAAGAACAGCCAGTAAAAGAGAATTATAATAAAGAAAGAAGAGTATATAGAGGTCTGTTCGTTGCAAACAATGGTAAAACAATAAATGCTGATGTGAATGGTGCTTATCAGATTATGAAAAAGGTAGTTCCCGATGTCTTTGATGAGGGAATAGAGGGTGTTGGTTCTCACCCAGTTAGGTTAGAAATATTATAACTTTTAAAATGACCTTACTTATATATAGTAAAGTCATTTTTTTATTTTATGGAGGAATAATGGGGAATATTTTAAAACTTACTTCTCCTCTCCCGCCTTCAGTTAATCATTACACTTCAGTCAGAACTATAATAAAAAATGGTAGACCTATGGCTATGGTATATGAAACGAAGGAAGCAAAAGATTATAAAAAGAAATTTAAGAAAATAATTGAAGAACAAGTTAAATTACAAAATTGGGATTTGGAAGTAAACAGTACACAGCATTTTAATATAGATGCTGTTTTTTATTTTGACAGAATTGACAAGGATTGTGCGAACTATGAAAAGTGTTTAGATGACACTATTACTGAAACACAATTAATCTGGAAAGATGACAATGTAGCTTTATTTAGACCACAGAGAATTTATTATGATTCAGAGAATCCTAGAATTGAACTGACTATCTATCCTGTTGACTACATTGGAGTTTTTGACAATGCTTCACAGTTTGATGAATTTAAATCTCACTGCATCGGATGTAAAAGATACAAACGAAACTGTAGTCTTCTAAAGAAAGCTATAGAAGGTCGAATTCAAAAAGAAATACATAATGGAGAATGTGAAAAATTCTCACCAATAAATGATTAAAGGAGATAGAAGGAATATGAAACTTTTAGAGTTTGTAGAAAAGTATAACAACATGGCAAATAACACATTAAAGGAACAGTTGTTAAGCAAAATTAAAATCACCCCCTATGTATCAATCATTAAGAAAGATGCTTATGCACAGTTGATTGTAGATAAGACAACATTTGAGCAGGAAGCCTATGATGACAATGGAGAAACAAAGTATCGTAAAACAGATAAGATTAGAGTAAATTCTGTTGCTCAGTATGTACAGTTCTGTCGTGCCGTGATTGAATTATATACAGATCTTGAGATTGACGAGGACGATAGAGGGTTTATCAAGGGATATGATGCACTTAAATCATCTGGCTTACTTGATATTTTAATGGTTGGTTCTGATAAAGCTGATCCACTTATTCCTATGAGCGAACTGAGTGAATTTAAGACCATTTTAACAATGAAGCAGTCAGACACTCAGTTCAATGAGACAACAGCTCAGGCGTTTATTAGCAAACAGATTGGAAGGATTTCTGATTTGACGAATGCTACTCTCACACCGCTTGTCGAAGTTGTGAATAAGAAAATTGATAGTTTATCCAATGATGAGTTGAGAAAGATTCTTGATGATTATAAACTTAGCAGTACCGCAAATTTTAAAGAGGTATAAGAATATGAATAATTTAAATCATCTTGGAGAATTTAAAATTATTGGAAATGATAAAAAATATGATTTCTTAATTTTTGATAAATACACTTCTGTAGATTTCATCTTAGATAACGATGTTACGATCAAACTTGACGGAGCTTTAATTCAGTCTGTCTCTTACACTTCTAATAGTAATATGGTAATCCATTTACTGTCATTTAGTCCTCTATTATATGACTGTATGATTTCAGGCAATAAAATAAAGACTGTTAGAACACATGAACTGAGAATTGATCCAAGAAATACACAAAATGAAATCGAATGTGAATCAATATATCATAATTTTGAATTTGACAATTACTCAGCAAACGAAGATTATCACAATAATGAATCTATTTACATCTTGAAAGGTGTATAGGAAATTCAAATTTCTTACTAAAACGAGAGATAGCACCACATTACGAATAATATGATGCTATCTCCTGCCTCCTAGTGTACTTCTTAGTCTTCGGCTACAATTAGTCAGATTGCAATGAAGATATGGATTAGTACATGTAATGGATTTTATTATTTGCTTGTTCTATTGTTGATTATAGCATTTATAATCATATTGTCAAGCAAATACTTTCTCTACTTGGTTAGGTTGTCCCTCAAGAACTATGTAAATATAGGTTTTGTTATTATAGTTTTGTGTAGCAGAAGGTGACTGGTCTTCTACCGTTCTATCACATCAACCTTATCAAGTAGATACTCGCATCTGTTGTACTTAAAATAATAGGTTATATTATTTCTTTTTATTGTCTCTGTATATTGTGTATACAAACCCTAAGACTGCAACACAAGCAGAAACGACTGAACAAGCGGTTTCCATTACAGTAATTCCTTATCTACCTATATTTACCACAGGTGTAATAATTATATCATATATAATAAATAAAATAAACAGGCTCTATTCGTGTCACAGCGTATAGGGCTTTTCTTACGGAGAGTAATATTGCTACTCTCCTATTTTAATGTTCCAAAACGGAGGTGATACAAAATGGCTGTTCGAGCTACGGGCATAAAGATAAATGATAGAGAATTGAAAAAGTTCGCAGATAGATTAACAGAAAAATACGTGGATAGATATATCTCTGCTGGCAATAAAGCACAAAGAGAAATTCGAAAAAAGTCTACTTTGGAATGGTTTATTGATAGTCAAGGTACAATGGTAAACTCATTAGATTACACACATAAGCTTGTACAGAAAAATGGTAAAGCTATCATATATTTTACTTCATATGTCGATATGAACCAATTTGAAAGATTATCTACACAAAATGATAGTTCTATATATAGATGGAAAAACAAATATAGTGCTTCAATTGATCCAACCTCATTCTTACTGGATCTACAATGGAATCAGGGAATACATGGACTACCTTTGACTTGGTCAAGACCTAACCCTTTGTTTGGAAATAGAAATATTGGAAGTGAGAATTCGTGGACTAATCCATATTTCAATCAGGGCGAAAGTCTTGAATCTTATACGAGAGATCGTTTCAAGAAAGATTGGGAATCCACTGTAAATAAATATGTTAAAAGATAGGAGGTATTTAATATGCCAGATAATGTAGCTGCTTCGATGACTGCCAGTATTGTGCTGGATAAATCTGATTTGCTTGCTCAGATATTAAAAGGGTTATCCGAAGGACAAAAAGAGTTACAAAATAATAAACTTGAAATGTATTTTGACTTTTCTAATTCAAAGAATCAAGCAGAATTCGAAAAGGTGATTCAAAAATATAGAAAGCAATTATCTTCACAAGAATTTGTTGTGCAGATAAAAGATCAAGGAATAGATGAGACTGTTAAAAGTTTGGATAAGTTGGTAGAGGTTGTTAAATCTCTTGCTTCTGGTAAGGCGTTTGGAACTGGTTTAGGTAATGGAAAAGGTATTGGTAATTCAATAGTTGACGAAAAACAACTCAAGACAGTTATTAATTTATTCGAGAAAATGGAATCTCATCTTAGTTCAATGCGGAAAGTTATATCTGATGTTGGAGATGGTGATGAGTTCTCACCTCTTTTAACTATGATCAACAGAGTAGATTCTTCTATTTCTGAATTAGCTAAGAAAACATCTAATTTAAATCTGAATATGAATTTAGATTTTGGCTCAGATGATAAAATAACTGCCGAAGTTCAGTCAAGGACTGCAAAATTGTTACATACTTATGAGAATCTGTTTAACAGGCTAAAAATGTCAGGTACTCTTGATTCTAATATGCAAGGTTACTTTGATAATTTCGACATTAATCAATATGATAACATGAATGCTAAAATTGCTGCATATAAGAATTTCATTACTGAGATGAGAGAAATGTCCAAACAACAGTTTGGTAAAGATTATTTATATTCTGATATAGAAAAATCTTATTATTCAGCAGTTTCTGGTGCACAGCGTTCTTTGAATAATGTAATCAAATCTGAAAGCACTTCTAATAATTCGATAGAAAATCTTTTTGGCAAAACTGATCTTTCAGAAGTAATTAGTCAATTGACAATTATTGTTAATAAACTTGACGAAATTTCTACATCTGCAAATAATTTTACAAATGTATTCAAGAATGGACTTGATGTAAACACTTCTATTCAGGAGGTCATAGATCTTACTAATCGTGTTAAGGAACTTGAAACTGAATTAGCGAAGATCAAGAATGTCACGCCTGCTACTGTTTCTCCTGCTAGTGAAACGAATATTTCATCTGGAATGAAAGACGCATTTCACAGTGACATTGATACATCTTCAAGTGTGAAATCTCTTGAAAATCTTGAAGAAGAGATTAAAAAAATATTTACAGATGCAAATGAGTTACAAAATATTCTTGATTCATTACATAATGGCAAATATTTTCATTTATCATGGACTACAGATGGAATAGATGAAACTGGTGCTGATGGACGTGTTCGTCAATTATCCAAACTTCTTGAAGAATATGGATATACAATTAACAATTTTAAAAGCGACTCAGACGCTTTTGATACCTCTGGTGTTATCAATGCTATCAAAGAAGAGAATAATGTATTAGAGCAGAATACTCAGAAAGTTAAGGAAAATACACAGGCTAAAGAACAGAATGCCAATGCAAACCTCAATAAGTATGATAAACGGTTAGATTCTTACAACGGTAAGATTGATAAATATCAAGCCACTATTGACAGATTTAATGATGGTGGTTGGACAAGTGATACATATTTAAAAAATGTACAGGCTGTACGTGATGCTGTCAAACAGTACGCAACTCTTCTCGACAATATAAAGACTAATCAAAATGGTATCGCTACTGATGAGGATATTCAGAATTTAGACGAGTATGAAAAGAAAATCAAAGATACTATCGCTACTGTTACTAATATGTCGGCTTCTGAAAAGGGATATAGTCGATTAGCAGGACAAAAAGAAATTGATAAAATCAATAAAATACTTCGTGAAAATTCAGCAATGTCTTCAAAAGCAAAAGCTAAAATTAAAGCATATAAGCAAGAACTTATTTCTGGGAATCCTAGTGTCAGTTTGGAAAAAATACATGGCGAAATACTGAAAATTGTTAATGCCGAAGAACTTGCTGGTCGTGCTGGTAGAAGTTTCTTTGATACATTAAAGAATAGTGGATTCCATCAATTAGCTGCTCAGATGGCAGGTATGTTTGGATTTTATGATGTTATTAACCTTGGTAAAAAAGGTTTTAATGTTGTAAGAGAACTTAACACTGCCCTTACAGAAATGCGGAAAGTGTCTAATGAGACTGTTCAAAGTTTGAAAAATTATCAAGCTACTACTTTCGATACGGCAGATGCAGTTGGTACAACTGCAAAGCAGATACAAAATTCTACAGCAGACTGGATGCGTCTCGGAGAGTCAATGGATCAAGCTGCTGAAAGTGCGAAGGATGCTAATGTTCTTTTCAATGTATCAGAGTTCGAAGGAATAGACGAAGCAACGGAGTCTCTGGTATCAATGAGTCAGGCGTATAAAGATCTTGATAAAATGGATATAATTGATGTTCTCAATAATATTGGCAACAATTATAGTATCTCTACAGATGGATTAGCAACTGCTCTTAAAGATTCCGCAAGTGCATTAGTAACTGCAAACAACGATCTTAATGAAGCTGTTTCGTTGACTACGGCTGGCAATGCTATAACTCAAGATCCATCTAAGGTAGGAGCAGGTTTAAGAACGATTTCTCTTAGATTGGTTGGTACAGAGGAAGCCAAGGAGGAGCTTTCAGATTTAGGCGAAGAAACAGATGGAATGATTACAACCGTTTCTAAACTTAGAGATACAATCATGGATGCAACTAAAGCCGCATCATCAGATGGAAAAGGTTTTGATATTCTTGATTCTAATGGAAATTATAAAAGTACATATGAAATCATGCAAGGATTGGCAGATCTCTATGACGATATTGTAAAAAAAGATAAAGAATTAGGGACAAATAATCTTAATCTTTTGTTGGAGACAATCGCAGGGAAAAACAGATCAAACATTGCCGCAAGTATTCTTCAGAATGGAGATATGCTTCGTTCTGTATATGAAGATGCTCAAAATTCAGAGGGATCAGCAGAAAAAGAATTAAACTCTTATCTTGATAGTATTGATGGCAAAATGGCACAATTAGAAAATCGTGCCCAGGAGTTCTGGTTTAAAGTAATCGACTCCGAAACTATCAAGAATGGAATTGATTTATTATCAACACTTCTTAAAGGTGCTACTGATTTTGTAGACACAGTTGGATTGTTACCAACTATTCTCACAGGAGTTGCAGCAGCATTTTCATTTAAAAATGTCGGCATTGATACGTTAGTGGCGTATTAATCAAATCATTGTTATTGTTTTGAACGTACCGACATCATAGGGTTTCTATCGGATACGATAGTTTGGACTATGATAAGTATGCTATACATACGATAAACGAAGACGCAATATGCGAGGAAGGCTGTAAAACTCATGGTACTACCCTATTATAAGGAAACTAAATAGGCACAGTAAAAATTCATGAATTCAGTTGGTTCGCAGGGATAGACCTTTAAAATGGTAAGCCCTCAGAGAGTGACAACCGTTGGTAGTAGTTATATGAAACGATGCTACTATAATATGCATTCCGTACTCATGGCACGACATGTTAAATGATATGAACTTATCTCATACCTCGTGTAAATCAGTTTGACCTCTCAGTTCCTAGAGGTAGATAAGATGGAACGAAACCAAGTAAATCTCGATTTCTTGTCGATTTATGGAATGCGAAAACCATTGACAATCAAGACTTTTTTGCACTATACTTTTTTCAAAAAGTTAGGCAGGAGGTCAATTATGGCAAGAGGACGCAAAAATCTCACATTAGATGAACAATTAACAAAAATCACAACTGAAATCGAAAACATGGAAAACTCATTAAAAGAAATGAAGAAAGCAAAGAAAGAACTTGAAGAACAGATTCATCAGCAAAGACTTTCTGAGTTGGACGAGCTGATTCAGGAAAAAGGCTTGAGCTTTGATGAGTTAAAGGAAATGTTAAGCAAATAGTAATTATGCACAAAAAACTTTTCTTGTTTTGGTGACATTTTTTATGTGTTACAATATATAATATAAGTAAGAAATCAGATGATTTCTAGTAAGTCGTGAGTAACGGCAAGAATATTACTCAACTGTATGTTTGTCTCCGTGAATGACGGGACTTAAAATTAGAATATCATTCAATTGTAAGTATATCTCCGTGGATAACGGGATGTAAAATTAGAATATTATCCAATTGTAAGTTAGAAAGAGCCAGAGATGGCTCTTTCTTTATAGGAGCAAAAGATGAGGTTAGTTAAAATATCTAATGAATTTTTCAATAAATGTAAAGAAAACAACGTGCATAAGGAACTTATGTTTAACGAAGATGGTCGTCCAAGTGTTTTAATTGTAAAATTAAAGTATAAGGAACAATATCATAAGTTTGTTGTACCTCTTCGTTCAAATATATCACCCAAAACGCCAAAAGATCAATATTTTTCATTACCACCAAATTCAAAAACAAAGCCTCGTCATTCGCATGGAATACATTATATTAAATTGTTTCCAATTGATGACATGTATGTACAATCTTATTTGATAAGTGAATCATTTGATATATTGGTAAAGAAAATAATTGACGATAACGAATCAGATATAATACAATCTTGTCAGGAATATTTAAAACAATGTGAATCTGGTAATAAACATTTTATGACACCAGATATAGACGGAATAATTAATATGTTGAATATAAATAAAGACACCAACTAAGGTGTCTTTTATTGTACTACTCTTCTTCCAGCCCAGTGATATTAATTGACACTCCATTCTCAGATTCACGAAGCATAATCTTAACCCCATTTGAATATGTCCGTGTGATCACAACAAAGTTATCAAGTTTGATAATCTCACCAGAAACTGTAGTCCCTTCGGGATATGAAATTGTCATCATATGTGCCTCCACTACCCTTTTGTGAATAAGTAATATATACATTATATCATTCGTATGGCAAAGAAATAGATAAGAGTTCTGAATGCGTACAAATGTTCTGATAGTATTGTGTCGATTATTGGTATATAATGAAAAAAAATACTAATAATTGGGGGCGTAATATGGTCAAATTTTCAGACATAAAAAGTTTAATTGAAATGATAAAAAATGGTATTGATGTTGGTTATTTTATACGATCTCACCATTCTTTCCGAAACAAAAGAGTAACACATTATTTTGAAAATTATCACAAACATGTAACTATCTATAATGATGGAACTGGCGTTATTATCAATGAATTTGATATGGTGTTTAATAGAAAAGAAAAATCTTTTTTAAAACGAGGATTAGATATCTCTGATGGAAAGAAGAATGCATGTTTTCCTGCATTGACCAATATGAAAAAGACAAGTATTCAAGATAGGTTTCATGAATATGGATTTTGGTATTATTCAGATGACAATATCATATCTTCTGTTAAAGAGAAATATTGGACAGATGAAGATGACGAAAATGATGTGGAGAATATAACTCTTAAAAATAATAACAAGGTTTTCAGATGGGAATTTAGGTTTAATTATAGTAGAATTCAGCCTCATAAAAAATATAAAATTGTTTATGTGATGAGTATACCGGGTATGTTCCCTATTAAGGATGGGAAATTAGATATTGATTCAATAAATGACGAACAGCTATTGAATGATTTAGAATCTGGTAATAGCACTAGCCTTAGAATTAAAAACCCGATCAGAAATTTTTACTATACAATTTCGTTTGAAAGTGATATACTTCTTGAAAGAGATCCAAAATGTATGTTAAAATCCATAAATCAACAAGAAGATGTAGTTCATCCTAAACTGGAACACTCATATAATACTATATACCATAAATATACATGTAAGATAACTAAGCCTAAAATTGGTTCACTTATAAAAATTAATTGGCAATTTAAGGAGGATTAAAACTATGATTATTTTAAAGGAAAAAGAATGGGGCAATTAATATTGTCCGCAAGTTAGTAATGAAAAGGGCAGGATAAATTATTTCCTGCTCTTTTCATTATGTTCTATTAACTCAATCTGACTAAAAAAAGAGTAGCAATTTCTCACTACTCTTCTATTCCATATCTTATTAAAACTTATTTCCACAGTTGTTACACTTCCAAGTCTCACCAAAATCACCAAGTATATCCACAATTACCACACTTAAAAGTTTTATTGATCTTCTTACTGAATAATCCAAACATTCCTACCGAAGCAGCACGTTCTACTCCACCAATACGTTTGACGTTAAGGCTTCCGCAAGTAGGACATTTCGGCATATTTTGACCACCATTGCGAAAAGCAGTTTTAACATCTGCACCTTGACGTATTGCATCACCGATAGCCATATCTCGTTCATATTCAGCAGATTTTTGTGCTTTAATTCTGTCTCTATTATTAAAGAGATATTCATCAAATTCTGGTGAAGATTTTACGCACTCTTCTATGAATTGGTCTTTTTTGCTTTCATTCAAATTATTTTTATAAATTTTTCCATTATATAGTAATAGATATTCTTCAGGAACTTCATATGTTATAGAGTTGCAAATGTCACATTTTTCTGAATCTATAATTGTTCTTCCACATTTTTTACAATACATTAACATGATGACACACCTCCAATTTATGAAAATTGTATCACATATAATAAAATTCAACAAGTCCTCAAACAACTTGTAATAAAATAGTATGATATTCAAAACATTTGACAGTGATAAAGATACATTTTCATCGAAATTTGGAATATTGGGGAAATCATTTGAAGATATTGGAAATAGATTCAAAAAAGTTTCTGAAGAATTAATTGTAACAAATGATTATACAATATCTAATATTGCAAATGCGTGGAAAAATTCTTCCGTTAAGAAAGACTTAAGTGATAAATTTATTATTACTAAATCTGATATACAAGATAAATTAAAAGATCTTTCTGTTTATGAAAAAAATCCGCAAGGTATTTTAGATAATCTATTGGAACAAAAAGAATTAGTTGATTCTAATCAGTCTAGTTGGCAAAAATACTTTGAAGGATTAGCAGAAGGTGAAAAATGGCAAACAAAATTCGTTCAAACAAATGATCTTACCAAGGTATCTCTTGATGATGTAAAAAATGCTCAGAATGCAGCAAAACAATCGGCTATTGCTTATAATAACGGATTAAAGCAAATGATCATTGGTGTAAAAGCAGGTCAAGTTGCTCTCAAAGGTCTTGCTATGGCAGGTAATATGTTAGTGTCTCTCGGAATATCGGCTATCATCTCATTAGCAATCAAGGGGTTAGATAATTTAGCTCATGCGGCAGATAACGCAAAAGAATCATCTGAAAGTTTTTCTAATTCTTTTAAATCCATGAATGAAGAATTTACCTCTAACGATAGTAAATTATCTGATTTACAAGAACAATATACAAAATTATCAAAAGGCGTAGATACATTAGGTAGAAACGTTAGTCTTACTACTGATGAATATGACACTTATAAGCAAGTAATTTCAGAAATATCTAATATGATGCCAAACCTTCTTGCTCGTTATGATGATGAGGGTAACAAAATCGGTTTTGTTCAAGGTAAACTCAAAGATCTTAGTGCTGAATATGATAATTATAAAAAGAAAAAAGCATTGGATCTCGTCACTGGGAAAAATGATAACGGAGATTCTGTTAAAGATGTTTTTGAAAACTATGGTTATCAAATTTATCATGTAAATGCTGGAGGAACGACAGTTGGAAATCCCAAGATGTTTGGTAGTAGTAATTACGAAAAGATTGCTCAATTGCAAGCTGAAATTGATTCGGGATACGATGGCGTTTTCGGAAAACATAAATTAACAAACGAAGATATAGAAGAAAAGACAGCATTAATTCAAAAGTATCAATCAGAAATAGATGCTAGTGTAGCTTCAATTCGTGATGTAATATCCGCTATTGGTCAATCAGGTGATGCGTATTATACATTAACTGATCAGCAGCAACAATTATTTGACACTTATGTAAATAGTTTGTCTCAAGATGTAATTGATAAAAACCAGTTATATAGTGAAAACGCAACTCGCAAATTTGTAAATAATTTAATTAATGATATCAAATCAGATAAGGGACAAGTTGTAGAGGCATATACTGAATTATTTACATTCGATGTTGATGACACTAAACTAAACCCAATAGAGATAAAAGAACAAATAGACAAATTAGTTCAAAATCTCGCCAATGCCATTGGAGAGGAAGATTGGGCAGATCTAAAAATTAGATTAGGATTTAGTTTTGTAGATGATGACGCATCTAACTATGAAAAAGAACTACCAAAGATTAATGCTGCTTATAATAGTATTGTTAACCGTTTCAAAACAAAAGTCGATGCTAGAGATGTACAGCAAATTAAAAACGGTACTCAAGATAAACCAAGTAATGAAGATGCAAGCAAAATCTCCACCTTCCTTGATATGAACGGAATTAGTCAGGACTTAGACTCTCTCACGGAATTTAATGAAGTAACTGCCGACATCACAGATGCTGATGAAGCAATCCAAGCATGGACGGATCATGTAAAAGAAGCTGGTGGAGAAGTCAAAGGACTTCCAACTACTATGGCAGAGGCATGGAAACAGCTTAAAGCTTCTACTGATGATTCTACAAAAGGAGTAGCCGATGCTCTGACTGCTTTAGCAGATAAGGGTGAACTTACGATCAAAACGTTTTCTGAGACTGATGGAGCAAAGAATTACTTTGACGGTTTAAGTATGTCTGCCGAAGAAGCAGTTAAATACATCAACAGCCTATCCGACAAAAACTCCCAACTTGGACAAATGAGTAAGAACATTCAGGATATTACTGGTGCTCTGGGAACAAAATTGTCTGATGGTATCGTTAGCGTAGATGATTTCACAGGATTCGATGCTACAATCAAGGGATTAGATTCATGGGATGAATTCACAAAATTACTTGGTGACTCCTCTTCTTCTATGGCTGAATGTCAGGAAGCTGCAAATAAACTTGCAACTGAATATGTTAATGAGAATGCGACCCTTTCTTTGTTGAATGATTCAAATAGAGAGTATTATGAAGCACAATTATCTAAAATGGGAATCACAAATGCGACTGCTGTAGTGGAAGCCGCACTTGCCAAAAATCTTGGTGAAGAAAAAGTTGCAACTGAAGAAGCAATAAAAGCTGGGTTAAATTTAAATGGTGTAAAAATCACTGCTGAAAATGCAACGGATTTGTTTGCCAATGCTACAGTAAGTGAAATAGCTGAATTAGCAAAAGAAGCACAGCAATCTGGTGTAAGCGCACAGGCTCTTGCTTTGCTTGCATTAAAGAAATTAAACAATCCTACATTAACGACAGATGGAGATATTCAAAATCTTCTTGCTTTATGTGAAGGATTAGATCTAGCTACACAAGCGATTCGAGCATATCAAAACATCAAAAGTTCTGTATTAGACGACAATGGTAATATTAAAGCAAATAATTCTCAAGAAGCCATTCAAAAACAGGAAGCGTTGGATAACTCTTTTGCTGCAATGAAAAATCTTACTAAAGTCAATATTGAACAGAAAGTTAATACAACGCCTAGTGTTGGTGGATCTGGTTCTAATGGAGGCGGTGGCGGTTCTAGTTCGTCCACCAAAAAGAAAACCCCACTTGAAAAACTTCAAGATTGGCTCTCTACTCTCTTCGACTGGATAGAAGTCAAACTGGAACGTCAGACGGATAAGATTAGTAAATACATCTCAAAGGCTGAATCCCAGTTAGATGATAAGAAGTATTCATCCTCTGCTAAGAATTATAGTAATGCCATAGACACAACAAATGTACAGGTTCGTTATGAAGAAACTGCTAGAGATAAATACTATGCACAAGCAAATAAAATTCTAAATAAAGCGGTAGCAAGTAAGGTTATCTCACAGAAAACAGCCGATATTATTGCGACTCGTGTTGCGGATGGTAGCATGAATATTTCAGAATACTCAGATGAGATTCGGGAAGTTATCTCTGCTTATCAAGAATGGTATAACAAAGGTAAGGATGCTTCTAACGCATTAGAAGAACTGCACAAGAATATTCGCACCTATATTCAGGATCTGAAGGATGTCCGTGATAAACAGCGTGACGCTAAAATCGATTCGATTACAGGCTATAATGATATTGCGACAAATACAGTAGCTAATTCAGCCAGAGCAAAAAATTCACAGCTTAATGCTTCTAATTCTTCTCTTGGCAAACAGAACGCAACATATCGTGACTATGTGCAGAATGTAACCCGTGATACAAATGGGGTGGCTGCATCGGCAAATGGCTCGGTTACTAATGCTATTAAAGGAACGAAAGATACTAAATATCGCACTGCTCTGTTGAATGCTCAGAAAGCGATTAAGAACAAGACTGCTGTATCTGATGCGGATTTATCTACAATCAGTGCACATTCTACTTACGTGTATAATCGGTTATATGCATACAATGTAGCTCTTGATAATGCTGAAACTGCTAGGATGGAATACGCAACAGCTTATTCTAGCAATTACACCGATGCGATTAAGAATATTACAGAGAAGTATAGTAACAAAGACGATGCCACAAATGATACTATGGATTTGAATAGTTCAAAATCTGATAATGCTGTTACGGCAAAGACTAAGAACAAATATCTTAATAAACAAGCTTCTGGATATGATACAATTGCTAAGAATAATCAAGCTGAAATTGATCAATATGCTTCATCTGTAAAATCTGCAAGAAAGACTATGAATAAGTCTGCCACAGCAACGGCTTATAACGGATTGGGAAGCAAAGGTCAGAAAGCAGTATCAAATGTCGTTGAAAAGGCACGTTCACAGGCAAAATCTAAGAAACCAATTTCTGCATCATTAATATCTAAGATCACAGAATACTATAAAAGGGGATATATCTCTCGCTCTTTCTATGAATCGTGTATCCGTTATAATAATGCTCGTGAGTCATTAGATCAGGCAAGAAAACAGGCTGAAATAGATAAGCAGACCGCTATTACACAGAAAGCGGAATTGGCACAGCAGAAATTCTCCAATATCTCAACAGAGATAGATAACAAACGTCATAAATATGAACAAACTGCTACAGAGTTAAATGCCAAAATGTCTTTATATGAGGAGCGTGGTAATGGAGCTTCTGCTAATTGGTATGTTCGTTTACAAAAGACCGAACAAAAAGAATACGATTCTCTTATAGAAAAACGTAAGAAACAGATCAAAGAATTAGACGACAGTGTAGCTAATGGAAGCATCAAAAAAGGAAGTACGGAATGGTATGATATGAAGTCGCAAATTGACGACACAACCAATTCCATTAATGATGCGAAAAAGGCACTTGCTGAATATAATAATCAGATTTTACAGGTACGTTGGGATCGTGTAGATGAATATGTTTCTAAGTTGCAGAATCTTACAACAGAGACTGACTTCGTTATCAATGAATTGTCTCGTAAGGATTTGACATCCGATAAGACTGGTGGCTTAACAAAAGAAGGTAACGCTGTTGCCGGATTACATGTATCTAACTACAAAGTCTACCAAACGGAAGCCAAAAAGTATCAGAGTGAAATTAAGAAGATTAATAAACAACTTGCGGACGATCCGTATAATCAAAAACTGATTGCCCACAAAGAAGAATTGGTTAAATCATATCAGGATGCAATTGCAGGGGCACAAGATGAAAAATATGCCGTGATTGATCTCATTGAAAATGGCTATACTTCACTCAGGAATCATATTTCTGATTTGATCGACCAATATAATGATCTTATTAGTTCTGAAAAGAATGCTTATGATTATGCAAACAATATTAGTGATAAGACTCAACAGATTGCTAATATCCGTAAGCAACTTCAGGCATATTCTGGTGATGTTTCTGAAGAAGCAAGAGCAAAAGTTCAGGAATTAAATGTTTCACTCAAAGATGCTGAGAAAGATCTCAAAGATACGCAGTTTGACCAGTATGTTTCTGCTACACAGGATATGCTCTCAGACTTCCAGGATGATTTGGACGAAAGTATCCAGAATATCATTGACACATTGGATGATAAATTCAAAGGTCTTATTGATACAATCAACGAGAATTGGTCAAGTGATAATAATGTCATTAACAAGACATTATCTACTATTGGTTATAGTGCTACAAAAGATGGACTTAAAATGTATGCTAATGGCGACATTACCAAGAATACAACGGATGCGGTTAATGGAGTTAGGATTTTCTTAGAAAAGGCATGGGCAAAGTATGATAAAACGGCTCATGATTCACAGACAACAAGTGAAAAAGAAAAAGAACTGAAACAGAAACAAGAACAGATAGATGCATTAAATCAGCAGATTAAAGCACTAAAAGAAGAAAAGGTAACATCAAAAGCACAGAAACAGGATGTTGCGAATCGCATTAAAAATTTACAAGATCAGATTAAAGAACTTGAAGGGAACAAATCTGGTAATTCTTCTGGTGGAACATCAGCTTATGGTGGTGGAAATGGCTCTGAAAACAAATCTACTTCAAAAACGACAAGTTCTGGAACAGATGCAGGTAAAAAGTTGTCAAAGTCCAGGGTACGTGAGATTCAGAATTTCATAAATAGCAGTTTAATTAATCCTGCCAAGGGTAAAAAAATATCTGATTATGATGCTTTTAATCAAGCTATATGGAAATCGTATGGTGGTAAAACTGGTAAGATTTTGTCAAAGGAAGCATTACAACATCTTGCCAACTTGACTGGTTACGCATTCTCAAATAAAGCTACTTCGCCATTCTGGCAGACACTTCACAAATCTGGTATTAAAGGATTCAGACGTGGTTCAGAGAGTATTCCTTATGATATGATTGCTAATCTCGGTGAAGATGGCACAGAGTTACAGTATGATGTGTCTAAGGGTGTACTGAAATCTGTTGGTCAGAATGATATGATATTCACTGCTGAACAGGCTAAAACATTGATGGATTTTGCAAAGAATCCTATGATGTTTAGTAATATGTATACTGGTAATGCATTTAGAATGCCAAATATGCCTGTTACTAATCGAACGGATAATGACATCAATATCACTATTGGTGATGTAAACTTAGAGGGAGTACAGAATCCACAGCAGTTTGCTAGTTCTATGAAGGACGCTATTAAAAATAATACGGGTGGAGTTCGTAATATGATTAAAGATACTACAGTAGGATCTTTATCACCTAATCACAACTCACTTGGAATACGGAAATACTAAAAATTAAATATTAACATAGTAACAGGGAGGAATGTCACAATTCCTCTCTTTTATTATGCTTATTTTCTCATCAAAACACATTAAATCGGAGGTGGATATTTGTGAGATATAAATCATCCAAGACAAAGAAAATCGAAAAATTAAAGGCAGAAAATGAAGAATTGCGTAAGTATATACGGGAAAATAATGTGCGAAAATTCGCTACACAGATCGAAGCTACTCTCGTAGCGAAGGAAGAATATGAAGACTTATTAGATGAGTGTAAACAGCTCAAGACTGACTACGAACACATGATAAATGAATTACAACTTGACGCAAATGAATATCACGAACAGATGAATCAAGAAATGGATAATAAATAAAATTAAAATAAGGAGGCATTTTGTAAATGGCGAAAGTATTATTTAATAGCCAAGGTTTAATAGAGACTCCTACTCTCCTATTACAGCACAAAAATTTTGAAACAATCGGTAATGGAGGAATTACTAATGTCTCTGGCTTAACATATAAAAACAATTTTAATGATGCAAATGAAATATCATTTAAAATACATAAATTTAACAATGGAATAAAACATCCACTATGGGATCAGTTAGTGGATTTTAGAATTATATATATACCTGAACTGAAAGAACGATTTCAAATTGCTGTTTCGGTGAATGAAGAAGATCCAGATGATTTATCAAAATCTGTTACAGGTACAGCATTGTGTGAATCTGAATTATCGAATATCAATCTACATGGAGTACAGATTAATACGGAAGCTGACATGACAAATGATTTGTACGATGAGAACTTCCCAACTGTATTATATCGAGATCCTGATGACTATGATTCAGAAGATAATTTAAAAATATGGGCAAAGTCAAAATATGATTATCTTAAAGATAAAACAGCATATCCAACAACTGCTTCTGTAATTGCTAGAAAGAAATATATTCTTACACATGCTTCTCTTCTGCATCGTGTATTAGAAAAAGCACCACATTATTCAATTGCTCATGTGGATTCTACTCTTAGAGAATTATCAACAGTACACGAATTCACATTTGATGGAACAGATACCTTATCGGCACTAAAAAATGATATTGCCGAAGCGTATCATTGTTTATTCTCTTTTAATTCTGAACAAAGAACTATTTCAGTATATGATTTATATAGCACATGCACTGCATGTAAATACAGAGGAGATTTTCTTGATACATGTCCTGAGTGTGGATCAACAAAAGTAATTAATAAATATGGTGAAGATACAAATGTATTAATCAACAGTACCAATTTAACAAAAAGTATTACTTTGGAGTCAAATCAAGACTCTTTAAAGAACTGCTTTTATGTGACTGGTGCAGATGATTTAATGAATGCTACTATTCGTAATATTAATCCAAACGGATCACAGTATATTTATTACTTTTCTGACGATGTTTTATCAGATATGCCTGACAATCTCAAAAATAAATTAAAGTCATATGATGCACTGTACAACGAAATTCAGAAAACAAGAAAAATGGCTTTGGATTCTACGAAAGTTACAAACTACAATAATGTCGTTACTTCCATAACCAAGAAATTTGCTAATGTTTCAGATGATGATAAGGATAAAGTTACTTTTAATAAGTTAGCTAACCCTCTTGTGGGTTATTCATCTCTCATCGCTGCTCGGTATGATGCTACTGATTTATATTACTACATTAATGATAGTATGATGCCAGTAATTGATATAAATGGACTAGGGGTTCAGGATAGTTTAACATCAATAAAAAATGGTATCAAAGCATTGGGTGGAGTTGCTGTAACAAAAGTATCTTCAATTGAATCCAGTGTAGTAAGAAATACATTGGAAAAATTATGTCAAGTATTTTGCAGCACAGCATATTATGATATTTCGGTTGAAACGAAATCGCTGTCTGCTTACAATTCTTCCACGAAAACTAAAACATATTCCTGTACTGTTACAATTACAAGTTTAACTCAACAGGACGAAAATGAAGAATATCTGACAGGATCTGTTGATATAACTTGTACAGTATTAGAAAATAACGAGAAGTATATTGAGCAAAAAATCAAGCGTATGACTGCTGAATCAAAGAAACTCAAAGATAAGCAGATAACCAGTTTTGATTTATCAGATACAGATTTTAAAAAGGAATTGACATATTATTCATTGACTGAGCTTACTAATATGTATACAGAATTCCAAGCTTGCCAAGATATAGTAACAAATGGATTTACAGAAGATTCTGTAGATGTACAATATAATAACAGCGAGCTTAAAAAGAAGTATCAAAAATTCTACGCAAACAGATTGATGTGGATCAATAATGAGATCAAAACAAGAACTAGCGAATTAAATAGTGTTAAAGCTATATTTGATCCAGTCAAGTCAACTGGTGTTCTGCAAACTTTGAAACAGTCAATTCAAAAAGAGTTAGATTTACAGAAATATCTCGGCACTGACTTATGGAATTTATTCTATTCTTATCGGCGTGAAGATGATTATAATAACTCAAACTACTCTTCTACTGGATTAAATAATACGGAACTTATCAAGAGAGCCACCGAATTATTTAAGGCAGCGCAGAGAGAATTATATAAGGCAGGAAACTTACAGTATTCCATTAACACAACAATGGGCAATCTACTTGCTCTGCCAGAATTCAAACCAATTGTAGATAAATTTGAAGTTGGTAATTTTATTAAGGTCGGTATTGACGAGAAGGTATACTCACTTCGTCTGCTCTCTTATCAGGTTGATTACGATAATCTGTCAGAAATACCTGTAGAATTTTCTACTGTAGAAAAAATCTATTCTGGTTATTCAGATGTAGAGTCTGTATTGCAGTCAGCAAAATCTATGTCTACATCTTATTCTTCTGTTAAAGATCAAGTAGATAAGTCAAAAGGTACGACAAAAACAGTTTCAGATTGGACAAATAATGGATTACTTGGTGATAATATATCATTCAGTAATTCTAAAGAGCAAACAGTAACACTTACCAAAAATGGTTTATTAGCTCGATCTTGGGATGATGTGTATAATGAATTTTCGTTAAAGCAGTTAAAGATTGTAAACAACGGACTATATCTCACCAAAGACGGTTGGGAGACAATTGAAACGGGCGTTGGACGATTTACATATACTGATATCAACGGTAATCTTGTTGAAGATTACGGCATCATTGCTAAGACTGTAGTTGGTAATCTTATAATAGGTAAGGAACTTCAAATCTACAATGAAGACAAGTCTATTGTTATAGACGAAAATGGTCTTACAATTGATGGTGGATATCTGAAGATTAAAGGCACAGAAGTTGGTTCTGATGGAAAGACCATATCAGAGGTTATCATTGACCTTGACACAGCTAAAAAGTTAGTAGCACTTGCTCAACAAGCAGCCGAAAAAGCACAAGCATCTGCCGATAAAGCAAACAAGGCTACAGAAGATTTAAAGGTTGAAACGAATAAAATCCGTGAACTTGCCGAAAAAGGTGTGGATCATGTAACAACCTATTTCTACCAATCTGATTCTGCTACAGAGTTAGTTGGTGGCGAATGGACAACAAATAGTGTTACATGGATAAGCGGAAAATATGTGTGGCAGAAAGTTATTACATACTACAAGGACAGAACAGATAATTCTCAAACAGCAAAAGCTATTTGTATATCAGGTGCTAATGGTCAAGATGGTAAACCAGGTGAAAATGGTATAAAGGGTAAAGGTGTAAAATCTATTACTCCTCAGTATGCCATTTCTGACAGCAACGTTTTACAACCAAATGAAGGTTGGTCGGATAAAGAACCAGAATGGTCAGAGGGAAAATATATATGGACAAGAACACTTGTTATTTATGACGACAATACACAAGAGACAACTACTCCTATCGTATCTAATGGATTAAATAGTGCTCTTTCTATTTCTACTGTCGCAAGAGAACAGGCTAATACAGCTAATACAAATGCGTCTAATGCATTGACCACTGCTACTTCAGCTAATACAACTGCAAAAGAAGCCGAAACAAAGGCACAACAGTCCTTGGATCAGTTCTTATGGCTCGTAAAATCAGGTTCATCTTCCACCTCCCTTACTCTTACAGATTCTGCTGTTGCGGCAATCACAAAACAGTTCATCATCAAATCTCCTGATGGTTCAGCAACGATTATTGAAGGTGGAAAGCTCAAAACAGATGCCTTGAAGTCAAACAATTATGTAGCTGGTAACGATGGAACATATAGTTCACTTGGTACGTTTCTTGATTTGTCTAATGGAGAAATTCACACACCTGGATTCTATTTAGATTCAGTTGGCAATGCCTTTTATCAAGGTACAGTCAATGCTGATGCAGGTTACTTTGGTGATGCCAATAATAACTGGTATATTGGCTCTGCTGAGTTTGATAATATTAGGAACAAAGATGATGCACTTGTGAACGGTGTAGAATATAGTGCATTGATTTCTAAGGGTAACGCTGCTCTTACGGCTGGTCATTGGTATCTTATGTCTCAAGATGGTAGTCTCGGTATTCAATCGGGATGGACAACCATCAATGGTGGTAACTATGTCTTCGATAAAGAAACACAGAAATACTATGATATGGGTATGGTTGAACCTATCTTCGGCTCTAAGAACGAATGGGATAATAAATTCTTATATATTCGTAGAGTTAAAGATCCGTCTTCTTCTCAGTCTACTTGGGAATATCTATTCAAGGTAGATAAAGATGGTACTATTTATGAAAATGGTACAAAGCTTTCAGATAAATATGCTCGTAAGGATGCTGTAGGTAGTACATATCTCCCAATCTCAGGTGGTACAGTCACAGGTAATTTAACTGTTAATGGTACTCTCACTGCTATAGCTAGTAAGGCTAATCAACTTACTCATACATTGAGTGTTAATGGAAAGTCATGGAATGGCTCGGCTGATTTGACAGTTGGAACTATGGGCGTTGCTTATGGTGGTACGGGAAAATCATCTTGGACTACAAACGGTATTGTATATGCAAGTGCAAGTGGAACATTATCGCAGTTATCTCTTGGAACTGCTGGTTACATATTACAGAGTGGTGGCACTTCTGCCCCATCATGGGTTAATCCATCTACTCTTAATGTGGCAAGTGCAACAAAAGCAACTCAGGATGGAAACGGCAATACAATTTCAGACACATACCTTAGAAAAGATTTTGATTCTGTTGGTCAGAATGTGTCATTTGGTGGCTCAATAGACGTAGATGATCTAACAGCAGGAACACTTCTTGTTAGTGGTGCAGCTAGATTCGCCAATGGCTTGATTGGTAACTTAAAAGGAACTGCATCTAATGTTCCTTGGAGTGGAATTACCGATAAACCAAAGACATTTGCACCATCTGCACACACACATACTATGGCTAATATATCTGATTGGGAAACTTATGTTTATAATGCTCAAGGCACTCGAACAAAAAATACTATACTTGCAGCTCCTAATGGATCAGATGGAAAGGCAACATTTAGAACACTTGTTGAAGCTGATATCCCTGCATTGTCGAAATCTAAAGTTGGTCTTAGTAATGTAGATAATACGGCTGACTCAACCAAGAATGTTTTATCGGCAAGTAAGTTGACAACGGCTAGAAATATTACAATTGGTTCAGCTAAGAAGTCATTTGATGGCGCATCAGACATATCATTTTCTCTCTCTGATATTGGAGCGTCTTCATCAAGTCATACACATAATTATGCTTCAAAGGTGACTCTTGCTGGTACGGACTATTCATGTGTAAGCAACGTGATTACTATAACAAAGGCTAATCTTCAGACTGCAATAGGTTCGACTGGTCTTGGTCTTATGACCGAAAAGGAACGTAGTAAACTGGATTCTATCAAGGTTTCTAGCGGTGGTACAATCGACTTCTCAGGTGTAACTGCAAGTGGTGCATTAGCTGCTACGGTAGGTGATGATAAGACAGTTGCGATTACACACAATGTAAGTGGTGTGAAAGCTGGTACATATAAATCTGTTACTGTTGACACTTATGGTCATGTAACGGCTGGTACTAATCCTACTACGCTAAGTGGTTATGGTATTACTGATGCATTAAATTCTAGCACGAAGTATGCTCTGAGTGACAGTGTTGGTGGCAATGCTTTAAAGGCTAATTTATTAGCTAATTTGTATAGTAATCGTCCTACAAATGCTAATATAGCCATTACAGGTAGTGGTGGATTAGCTACATTTAAAGCAACAAAATTAATGACTACGAATAAGCCAAAATCTGATGGACATATTTTACATTTCTATTGGGATAATACAGCAGGATATGATGGTCAGTTGTTTATGTCTGCTAATGATAATCCAGAATTACAAATGCGTGGTCAAAAAGCAGGTGTATATGGTTCATGGCAGACCGTTTTATCAAGTAATAATTACACTGATTATGTTCCTAAAAAAGATGGTACAGGTGCAAGTGGCACATGGGGTATATCTATTACAGGTAATGCTACTACTGCAACGAAGGCTACCTCTGCTACAAAAGCTACTCAAGACGGAAATGGTAATGTGATTAGTTCAACATATCTTCCTCTTACTGGTGGAGTTATTACAGGTGATTTAAAAGTTGATGGATACCTTTTGGGTGGATCTAGTTCGTCTACTGATCATGCTTTATTGCTTGGTCATACAGGACAAGATTATATGAACTTCTATGAATTTGGAGGATTATTTCAATTTTATCAATCTCAATCAGGCACAAACACACTTCTCGGCAAGATAACATCTAATGGTTGGGAAGGTAATGTAGTTGGCAATGTAACTGGTAATCTTTCTGGAAATGCTTCGTCAGCTACCAAAGCTACCCAAGATGGTGCAGGCAATGTAATTACATCTAAATATGTCACAATAGATACAACACAGACTATATCAGGATCAAAAACCTTCTCGAAGGAAACAACGATTTCATCTGCCACAGCTTCGACCAGTAAGACCACTGGCGCACTGAAAGTAAAGGGAGGAATCGCTTCTGAGGGACAAATAAGCGCAGATAAGGCAATGATTGGAGATGCCGTTACGTTAGAATATAACGCCGAATTACAGTGCTTAAACTTTGTTTTTGCATAGGAACATAGATAATATTTTAGGAGAGTAGAGAACGGTGCTACTCTCCCATTTTTAGAGAAAGGGGCGTGATAGATTGTTATGTTTATGGCTACCATTTACAGATGGGGTGATAAAAAATCAAGGATTGATTAATGATGAATTTATTACCAGTATTGACCCAACATTTTCTAATGATGGTAAGTTAGGAAAATGTCTTGAACAAGGGCAGTTTGATATGAGTGCTACAATGACATCTAAAATTTTAAATAACCAAGCATTGACAATGTGTTTTTGGATATACGTAAATGCAGAAGAAGGGTCAAAAGGTAGCACAATATTTGGAAATATTAATAATAATGTAGAATTTAATAATCGGAAGTTTTCTATTTTTCAATATCCTACATGTAATGATTTACATCTAAGTTGGATGAACGATGCTGCAAAAGCATTTATGATGACTCCAATTTACAAGGGAGTATTACCATCTTATCAATGGACACATGTTACCATAACATATCATAATCCAACTATGACAGTTTATATTAATGGTATCAAAAAATATACATATAGCGGCGTAAGTAATTCATCATCTTTTGAATATCAGACAAGGGTTGTTTGGCAAAATGCTTATAGAAAATTAAACGACTTCCGCATTTATAATGAGTGTTTATCCCCACGCCAAGTTAAAGAAATATCAAAAGGATTAGTCTGTCATTATCTTCTTGGAGAAGTTGACGGAAAGATTGGCGGTAGGAATCTGATCAAAAACGGTAAAGGAAACGAGAAAGCAGGTTTTTTCAAAAATTTTCCAACTGTAACAGACGAATATGGAGAGTTCACTTTAAAATCAAAAAAAACTTATGCAACTATTAGTCTTTATGACGGATTTGTATATGGATGCAGAGATTACCCGGTTGGCGAAAAATATACATGGTCGTATGACATAATGTACACTGCTTGGAATTTTCCTACAGGTTCTAATAGGGGGGAATTCTGGATGGGACAAAGATATACTAATGCCCCAAGTGGAGAAACCGCAACTGGAGCTTGGAGAGGGGTAACTCGACATATTTTACCCGTAGTAGGACAAAACGGATGTGAATTAAATAAATGGTATCATGTAAAACAAACCGTTACTATTCCTCAGCAAGCATCTTCAAATGTTGGGCAACAAAATTATATATCTTTCTACAATTCAAACGCAAATGTCGAAGCAAGTTTTACAGCACGACTTAAAAATGTCAAACTCGAAAAATCTTCTACCGCTACACCTTGGACATCAGCCCCTGAAGATGATGCTTCCTTTTATGACAATATAATTTATGATACAAGTGGATATGAAAACAATGGTAGTGTAACAGATTCTACATGCCCTACTTGGTCAAGTGATACGCCTAGATACAAAGGAAGTTATGTATTTAATGGAAACAACCAATATTTAAAATTTCAAAATCCTATAACATCTTCTTCAACAGATTTTACAATATCTTGTTGGGTAAAATTTGATGACATAACTGGTAATTCAACTATATGCACTATGAGAACTGCCGTTGGAAATGGAATTGCTTTATTTAAAATTGGCAATAAGATTAGGTTTGACGATAATGGACAGTGCACTTTTTCAGACTATACAATATCAGCAAACGAATGGATACATGTAGTTGTAACTAGGTCATCATCCTGTAAAAAATTGTATGTTAATGGAATATTAAAACAAACGGTAAATACGGTTGGAGATATGAAATTAATTTCAAACGTAGGTACAATTGGTGCATCCTCTCAAGGTGGAGATGGTATTTCAAATTATCTTAATGGGCAACTTTCTGATTTCCGCATCTATGCTACTGCCCTTTCTGATTCTCATATTCTTGAATTATATCAATCCTCTGCTTCAGTGGATAATAATGGAAACTTAATGTTAGCTGGCGAGGTAATTGAAGAATGAGTAATATAACAAAGCAGGGGAATCTAATTACTACTGAAATATATGAAACAGATGCGGTTGTTAAAGATGAGAATCTATTAAAATACGCAATCAACGATAACATCAAAATCAGAATTGCGAATGATTTTATCGTTTGTAACGAAATATGGGAATTTTAAAATAGAATAATTAACACACATAGAGTCTACTTCGGTAGGCTCTTTTATTTTGCAGAAAGGAGCGTTAAATGCGAAGTTACGTTCTAGTTAATAATCAAGAAACCTATACTCTTGTGAAGTTTTCTGCACAGGATTTTGCGAATGATCCTGTGCTATATTTGCAGACAGATTACTTACATGGAGTGAAGGAGAATTTCAAGAAAATAACAGCTATACAGGTATTCCAGAATGATATATCTGTTGGCTTATATGAGATATATGATACATACTCTGACATTACAGACTGTGGCGCACAGTACAATGAAGATGTGAACCAGTTTGTAGATTGCTTGGCGGTTAGACTAACAAAGAGTAATCTTGCTGAACAAGTTCAGAGTTTACAGGATATTGTTAGTCCTGTTATAGATTTTAATACAATGTCTGACGAGGAAATTAAGACATACAAGAAAGGTGTACTCAATAATACCTGTACAGCAGAAATATCAAAGGGTGTACAAATAGAAACAGATAAGGGCACAGAGACATTCAGCCTTGAACAACATGATCAGAACAATATCTCTTCTCTCTGTTTGACTGCAATGCAGAATCCAGCAGTTGCATATCTTCCATATCACTCAAATGGCAACGAATGTCGTATGTTTCCTGCTAAAGTAATTATATCACTCTATCTTCAGATGCAGTTAAAGATTACTCAGGAAACTACTAAATGTAATCTGCTTCGTGTACAGTTAGACGGAGAGACAGACAGAGATACAATTATGTCTTATACATATGACACACCTCTTAATGAATCATATCAGGCACAGTATGACGAGATTATAGCTAATACTCTTGAGATTATACAGGGACTTATTGTTGGATTTATGGGTGGTTCAGGAACTACAGATGGCTCAGATAATACACCTGACACGGATACCTCTACATCAGAAAGTGGTGATTCAGATGGCGAAAATACAGAAACTACTACAAAAGATACTACAGTTAACTAGCATTGGCATAGTATCTGGTTTTATATATTGTAGTTTAGAAATGTTATGGCGAGGTTGGACACATTGGACGATGTTCATGCTCGCTTTTATTGTGGGAATTATCATTTCACAGTATAACAATATGTTCACATATGATATGGATTTAGCATGGCAAGTATTATTTGGTGGTTTGACTTCTATCATGTTGGAATATTTATTTGGTATTACATTCAATCAAGATTTTACTATATGGGACTACAGGGGACTTTGGGGAACATTTGCACAGAATCAACTTAATGTTCTCTTCTGTTGCACTTGGTTTGTGATTGTATGTATATCAATTTTTATATTGGACTGGTTTGAATATAAGGTGCTTCATGATGAGAATAAACCTTACTATGTCGTGTTCGGACATATATTCAGACCGTATGGAGAATAAGTTAATGGGCTGTTATATGCCCTAATTTTAGTTGAGAAAAAGGAGAATTTATTATGTCATTTAATAAGAAGATTACAACAAAGGAATTTTACAACATTGAATTGGTAAATATTTCAGAATGGTATGCACAGAGCAGACAGGAAGATAAAGAAAAGTTTAATGTTCTGCCGTTTAGAGTACAGTTAGCACTTCGTACAAATATGCAGGAAGTAAATAAGACTGCACAGAGTTTAATTGAAATGAGAAATGAATTAACACAGTCATTAGGAAATAAATATATTGAAGCTGGTAAGACTGAAGAGGTAGAGGTTAATGGCTCAAAAAGAATTGAAGTAAAGAAAGAATTTGCAGAGGAATATCAGGCTGATGCAGCGGAATGCCAGCGTAAATTAGATGAAGTATTAGAAGACAGAACCGAAATTACTCTTTCTGTATTCGATATGGAATCAGTGTATGATACTCTTCCTGATGATTGTAGATTAAATATCCGTGATATTGATATGCTTTCGTTCATGGACAAGGTTCAGAAAGATGACGAAGTTAAAGAAGATACAGTTGTGGAGGGCAAGTAAATTGCTCTCTTTAGAAAGGAGTGATTTTACTTGGCACAATTAGGAAATTTGCTTGTCACAGGGTCAACTAGACTGCTTGGCAAGCTTTTTTGTGAAGATATAAATATCAGCGATTCATTGGTCGTAAAAACATTAAATGCTAATGATATAACTGCTACGAGTGTAACGACAAGTGAATTAACTGTTAATGGTGATGCTACTACTACTGGTACATTGAATGTTGGTAATTCGGCAACCAACGGAAAATTGTCTCTCAATAATAAAATAGCTATCAGAGATAACGGATATAGTTGGCTAGGAATAAACGACCAAATTGCTTTTGGTAGTGGAGTATATTTTGGCAAAAGTACGGTACGAACGGACGGGACTTTTCAAGTAGGCGATTCTGGTAGCAGAGTTTTATTCAACACATCTTCTGCTCAATTTGGCGTCCCAGTCACAATTAATAACTCTCTCGCTGCTAATAATATCACAGCAACCAATGTAACGGTTAATGATACCCTCAAAGCATTTAAGTATGAATTAAATACTATTCAAGACTTAGGTGGTGAATTCTGTGTTGCTCCTATAATATATATTCAATCAGGTGCAACAGTTAATGTATCTAAAGCAAGTGCTACAACTATTACTGTTTCTATCTTAGATAAAACAGCAATTACTTCTGATTCTATTCAAGGGGTTCGTTGGGCACAAAATTCTAAAATTAAATTTCAAGGTAAAATTGATGGCTTAAATATTAGATGTAGCGGTGTTATGGCTGCTAAATTGAATACAACTGCTAATACTATGTCATTAACACTTACTGTCGAATCTTCAATAGCCGATCATTTTTCTACGGCTAAAAAAGGCGCATCATACAGTGATATTAGTGTAATGCTCTATCAGAGATATGGTAAAAAAATTGGCTCAACTACTGAGAATGTATATTCACCTGTCGGTATTAGAATGTCTGCTATAGGTAGTGCAAATTCTGCACCTTATGTAGACATTTGGGGAAGTAAATCAAATTCTGATCCTGACACTGTGTATACTATTCCGAGTGTAAGATTAGGGTATCTTGACGGATTAAAATGTGGCACTTATGATTGTGTCGGTTATGGCTTATATGCGGATAATGTATATCTGAACGGTACTATTATAAGTAATTCTGGACAACTTGGTGGATTCAAAATTGGTGCAAACAATCTCAGTAATGGAATTTGGGGTACAGATAAATCAGTATTAATGTCAATAGGAACTACAGAGAATAAAGCGATTGGTGGTTCATCCGCTATTTCTGGTTGGTGTTTCACCGCTGGTTCGAAATTTGGTGTTACTACAAGTGGCGATTTATATGCGAGCAATGCAAATATAAGTGGTACGATAAATGCTTCGAAGGGTACGATTGGTAGATTTAATATTACAGATACATATCTTATAACAGGAAGTGACGATACATGTACAGGAATGGGTGAAAACCAAGCTTTTTGGGCTGGCAGTAATGATAGCAATAATGCACCATTTCATGTTGGATATGATGGCAGTATCTATTCTATTAAAGGTTCGATCGGCGGTTGGAACATTGAGTATGGTAAGTTATATGGTGGTGATGGATCAGCAGATAATCCTGTAGCGGTTATGCAGATGCCACAAAAGAATAATTTATGGACATTTGCGGTTGGTGGCACATCTCATAGTAATTATAGTGATTGTCCTTTTAGAGTAAGTAAAGATGGTAAAATGAGAGCTTCATGGGCAAGTCTGGCAGGTTGGACTATAACAGATGGTAAAATATATAGTGGAGATCCTGCTAATAGTGGCGAAAAGGTTTCAGTAATGCAAATTCCAACTGCAAACACAACATGGACATTTGCAACAGGAGGAATTTCTCACGATAATTATTCTGATTGCCCATTTAGAGTAAGCAAAGATGGGCGTGTGTTTGGTACAGAAGTAAATGTAGGTGTAGATGATGATACACGAGGACGTGCATCTACATTAATTACTAATATGGGAATAACAATTAATGTTAATAATTCTACGACTAATTATGGATTAATTATGGAACAAACAGGGAGTTCTGGAAATCCTTATTTTGGTGTCACATTACAAGGAAAATTATTTGCTAGATCTAGTTCTGGATTTTGCAAAAAAGGAACTGTTGTTTGTAAAGCAACTGCAAATACTCCAACAAAAACATCCGTTGCCTTTAGTAGCGCATTTAGTGCAGTGCCAACTGTTGTTGTTACCCCTATCTCCGCACAACCTGGAACATATGTAAAATGTGTGTCGGTATCAAATGTTACAACTAAAGGATTTGATATATATTTGAATCGAACCGATGCTAATAGTACAACTGTAGCATGGATTGCTATGTTATAAAGGAGGTGAAAATGTGAAAGTAAATGATTTTACCTTTGCTGATAAAACATTAGCAGATTTTAACTGTATATGTTGTAATTTTGATAGTAATTCAGGTATGGTGGAAGTCGGTGTGGAATTAAAACTAAATCAAGAAAAATCATCTGGATCGGATTGGTTCAATTTATATTCTACGACATATGATGAGCCATTTACTCTTCCACTCTCTATATGTGTAAACATGTGTAATTCAGATATAGATTATCTGACTGTTGCACAAGCGAGAAAAATTCAAAAGTGGCTTTCTCTCAAAAACAAGAAATTCAGAATCAATTGTTCTGGTTATGAGAATATCTACTGGATTGGTAATTTTTCTGCAAAACAAGTGATGATAAATGATCAAATCATTGGTTTTAATTTGACTTTTACAGCCAATACACCATATGCTTTACAAGATGATTTGCTTATTAATTGTGATTTATCAGCGAATATTCGAGAAACAGAATTTGAAATCAACAGTGATAAATATGGTTATATAAACGCTGACTATATTATTACATGTAAAGAAGCTGGCGACTTAACTGTTTCTAGCTATTATGTAAACCAAGAGAATAAATTATTGATTATTGACAGACAATTTAAGATTGATAATTGCAGTATGGGTGAGGTTATTACTATTAATGGGACATCTCAACTTGTGACAAGTAACATAAATGGTAGGCAATTAGGAAAGGACTGTAATTTCTTATTGCCTAGATTAATCAATACATATCAAGATGTAGACGAAACAGTTAAAAATCGAATTGTGGTTAATCGCCCGTGTACAATTAAAATTACATATGTCCCTATTGCTATGATCGCATATGGATATAAGGGTTAGGAGGACGAAATGGCTAAAATAAATGAAACACAATATATAATACTTGACGTTATGAATCATGCCGCTGTTGGCACTATATATGCCAAGCAAGGTGACATCAATCGTATTGTCAAGTTTAAAATCGTAAATGCTGGAAAACCAGTAGATATATCAAAACTAGATGCTGTTATCAATATTAAAAAGCCAGATAAGACCGTTATTATATCGAATTTAGATAAAGACAAGAGAAATAATCTTCTTGTCTTTTCTTTCGGTAAAAATGCAACGGTTAAGCCTGGTGAAATTGAATATGACATCTTATTAACTGAGCAAGGTACTGCTATCTCTACCGCGACAGGTAAAATGATAGTTGCTAAAAAAGTTATTCAGGATGGAGACATTAAAAGTTCAAATGAGTTTAATACATTAGTTGATGCATTAGAAAAGGTAACTCATATACCTGAAATAGATGACAATAATGTTTCTCAAGATACAACATGGTCAAGTAATCAGATTGTTAAATGTATCAAAGACGGTGGTTTTGGTAATATAGATGATGAATTATCATCTGAATCCGAAAATCCTGTAAAAAATAAAGCCATATATGAAAAAATATATCAATATTTCTTGGATAATGCTGTATACCCAATTAATCGCATTGTAAGAGACTTTTATAAGGACGGTATCGCAAAGCAAGGATTGTTGAGTACAAGAACTTGCGATGGTTTCAATTATGCCACAGGTGAAAAAGTTTTAAATACAGATAATAATTATGATGATTCTATCAGTTGCGTTGTATTAAATGCTGATGCAGGAGCTATAGAATTAAAATCCGATCTTGAATACCCGTTTGTTGTGATTGATGACGAGGGCGAAATTTCTTATGTAGAACATAATGAAAAAGCTTCCAAGGGCAATATTACTACGATGATATATTGCGCCCCTTACAATGCTAAATATATTTATTTTAATTATTATAAAGATGAAATAAATGATATCTTTCCTACTTTTGGGAAAGATGGAACATGTATGGTTAGATGTAAAGCAAGTGGATTGCCTATGATTACCTATTGGGACAATGATTATTATGAAGAACATGGTGCTGTAGATGTTGGAGACTTGTCTCAACAGGTAGAAAAATGTAATACCGATATTGAAACGTTAAGAAAATCTGTCAGTGACGGATTTGAAACGATGGCAGAGAAGATCAAGCAGATCCAGACGGTCGGATATGGCGTGTATGGAAAAGCTGATACGACTATTACAAGTGATGGAACGGCAAAAAACATATATGGAACATGCACGATAGAACAGGAGGGTGAATGATGAAAGGATATAAGGAGTTAATGTTGTCAAGCATGGTGGACAACAACTATATTGTAACAATCACGGATGAAGTGATGCAGCAGATTGCTGATGTACTTAGATGTAAGTTAAGTACAGTCACAAGCGGTAGCAAGTGGATTCTGTACAGCGGAGAATCTACAAAAGATGGATTTATTTGTTCTATATCCGGCATTAATTTTACAATCAGACAGTACATAAATGGCGTAGAACAGACATCAACAAACAAACCAGCAACGGTAGTTAACCAGAATATGAATGGTAATAGTGCAAAGAATTTCAGATTAAGATATGCGAATGGGAAAAATGGAGCGACATTCTTTGTATTTATTTCAGACACAATGACATCAGGAACACAGTTATCGTTTTTGATAAGCACAGCGACATTGCAGGACAAGTCAAATATCGGAGTATACGGATATATAGGATCTGCGTACAAATTCTGGATCGATGGTGGCGAAACATACAATTTGTATGGAGAGGAGACATATGGATATGCGGATGACTATGTTGCTATGACTATCATACCACTTCCGAGGAAAAATACCGTTATCAATGGATTATATCGGTGTTTGGTCAACAAGAATCAGGAAGACAGATATGTATTCAGTATTGATGCTAAAAAATATCTTGCATGTGATGATCAGACAGGCTATGGTAAATGCGTCATTGAGCTTGACGACAATATGTTAGCATAAAATTATAGGGTATACAGATTAATTTCTGTATACCCTATTTTTTACGATTTGCAAAGATTCTTTGTCTCTAATTCTTTATTATTTTGTCTCCACGGTTTTTGAAGAGTCTCCATTTTGTCTCCATCAATACATCAAAATATACCAAATTATATCAAGATATAACAACTTATTCCAGTTTTCTCGATTTTACGATTTTGCCTTAAACATTTGATAACACAAGATTTTTCAAGGTTTTCCTTGCTTTTCTGTCCATAAATACGGGGTTATCTGGTATACGTAATAATTCAGCCAATTGGCATATAATGTATTAGCATGGCAGCGCCAAGATTTGATCGGTGTCTTGCTTGGATCGTTGTCCGGATAATAATTTACCGGAATATCCGGATTCAGTCCCTTTGCAAGATCACGCTTATATTCTTTATCAAGCGTCAGAATATCATATTCCGGATGTCCGGTTACGAATATATTCTTTCCTTCATCGCCAATGATCAGATAAGGACCTGCCTCATCGGACTCCGCTACGATCTCCAGATGCGGATTTTTTACGATCTCATCTTTGTCTACACCTGTATACCTGGAATGCGGTACATAAAAGATATCATCAAACCCACGAACAAGCGGTGTCTTTCTGTGGAAGGTATGATGCATATAGATTCCTGATAATTTCTTATCCAGCTCATGCTTCTGCACCCCATACCGATAATACAGACCTGCCTGTGCGCCCCAGCAGATATGGATCGTGGAGGTTACATTTTTCTCCGACCAGTCCATGATTTCTTTTAATTCATCCCAGTATTCTACATCTTCAAATTCCATCTTCTCGATCGGTGCTCCTGTGATAATGAATCCATCCCATTTCCGATCTTTGATGCTGGAAAAATCGGTGTAGAACCGTTCCAGATGGCCTTTTGGTGCATGCTTGGATTCATATGTCATCGTACGGATCAGGGAAATATTCACTTGAAGCGGCGTATTTGACAGACTTCTCATAAGCTGTAATTCTGCATCCTGCTTTAAAGGCATCAGGTTCAATATCAATATATCAAGCGGACGGATATCCTGACGGATGGCTCTGTCTGAACCCATCACAAAGATATTCTCATCCTCCAGTATTTTCTTTACCGGTAAATCATCGTCAACTCTAATTGGCATTTTCTATCAAGTCCTTTCTGTTTCAACTGCCATTTTTCTGTTTCTATATTATCAGGAAAACTGTTCCAGAAACTGCGCTTCTGAAATGATCGGTATTCCCAGACTCTGTGCTTTTTTATTCTTCGAAGATGTGGATGTCACATCGTTATTGACCAGATATCCGGTCTTTGAAGATACAGAACCTGCTACCTTTCCGCCCCGGTCTTCGATATACTGCTTCATCTCATCCCGGTTTGCAAATTGTACCAGACTTCCGGTTATTACAAAGGTAATACCTGCAAGCGTCTGTGGTACCGTTTCAGTCTCTGCTTCAAACTCTAATTCACGAAGCAACCTATCTATAATAGCACAATTCGACGGATTTTTAAAATATCTTACAATTTCCTCTGCGATCACTGTTCCGATTCCATCAATCTCTGTATATGCTTCTACATCCGCATGCATGATCTGATCCAGGTTATTTTTAAAATGTTTGCAGATCAGCTTCGCTGTTGCATCTCCGACCCCAGGAATTCCAAGGCCATAGACAAAACGGTTCATCGTTGTGTGTCTGGATGTATCAACAGCCTGAATCAGCTTCGCATAAGACTTCTCTCCAAAGCCTTCCAACTCAACGATCTCTTCTTCATGACGATTCAGGTGATAGAGATCATCCAGATGATCCAGATATCCCTGTTCAATAAATTTGTCTATCGTGGCTTCTGAGAGACCGTCAATATTCATAGCATTTCTGGATACAAAATGAGCAAATGATTTTAACTTCTTTGCAGGGCAGAATTCATTGGTACAATAAAGGGTCTCTACCTGATCTACACCCTCTCCCTCCGTCACGATCTTTGTCAGACCACCACAGGCAGGACAGGATTCCGGAATCGATACATTTCCACTTCTGGTATGATTTTCGGCAATCTGCGGAATGATCATATTTGCCTTATAGACCGAGATCTCATCTCCGATCCCAAGCTGCAACGACCGAAGGATACTGACATTATGGATACTTGCACGGCTGACTGTTGTTCCTTCAAGGGACACCGGATCAAATACTGCAACCGGATTGATAAGTCCCGTTCTGGAAGGGCTCCACTCCACATACTGCAGATGGGTCACTGCCTGTTCATCCGCCCATTTGAATGCCATACTGTCTCTTGGGAACTTCGCTGTTCTACCGAGGCTCTTTCCATATGCAAGATCTTCTAACACCAGTACCAGACCATCCGAAGGAAAATCGTTCTGCTCAATCTGTTCTGCAAACTTTGCTACACGCTCCGGCAGCTTATCAGCATCGATCAAATAATGCCCTACGACATCAAAGCCCTGCTGCTCCAGCCAGTCTAATTCATAGGAAAAGGAATTCTTAAAGTCCACATCTTCTCCATCCACCAGATTAAAGGCAAAGAAATGTACGTTTCTCTCTTTTGTAATGCGGTTATTCAACTGTCTGACAGAGCCGCTGCATAAGTTTCTCGGGTTTTTATATTTTGCATCTGCATCTGCGATCTGCTCATTTATCTTCTCAAAATCAGAATACTTGATAACTGCCTCTCCACGGATCGTCAGCTTACCCTTATATGGAATCTCTTTCGGAATATTTGCAAATACTCTTGCGTTGTTCGTTATAACCTCGCCCTCTAAGCCATTTCCTCTGGTTACTGCTTTTACAAGCGTGCCATTCTCATAGGTAAGGACAACGGTAAGACCATCTAACTTCCATGAGATCACACCCTGATGTGTGCCAAGCCATGCTACCAGTGCTTCCACACTCTTGGTCTTATCCAGAGAAAGCATTGGATGCTCATGAGCCTCTTTCGGAAGCTCACTTACAATCTCATATCCGACATGAACCGTCGGACTGTTCGACATTACAATTCCTGTCTCTTTTTCAAGTTCTACCAGTTCATCATACAAGGCATCATATTCCAGATTGCTCATGATCTCGGTATCTTCCTGATAATATTTCTTTGATGCCTCATTCAGTTTTTCAACTAATTCTTTGATTCTGTCTCTCTTTTCCAACTGACATACCTCTTATTTCCAACAACATTCTGTTCATTTTTATTATCCGGCTGTGCTTCTTCCCGCTTTGTTTTTACTTCTTCTTTTCGTTCCACTAAACGTCTGAGTTCTGTTTCTTCTTCCTTTGTCAAATGGCGGTACTCACCCGGTCTCAGATTCCCCAGACGAATATTGATCACTCGAAGCCGTTTCAGATTTACGACCTTATATCCAAAATATTCGCACATTCGGCGGATCTGGCGATTCAGCCCCTGTGTAATTATGATCTTAAAGGAATAATTATCGATCTTATACAGACGACATTTTTTTGTCACCGTATCAAGAATCGGAACACCTGCCGCCATCTGTGTTAAAAATTCGTCCGTGATCGGCTTATTCACACGGACACGATATTCCTTCTCATGATTATTGACTGACTTCTGGATACTGTTTGACAGGTCTCCATCGTTTGTCAAAAGCAGTAATCCCTGTGAATCCTTATCTAATCTTCCTACATACTGCAATCGGATCGGATACTTAATATGATCAAAGATGTTATCCGGATCATCATGACTTGCCGTACAGGTCAGTCCCAGTGGTTTATTGTATGCAAGAATAACTGTCTCTTCACGCTTTCTTACAGGCTTTCCATCGACCATTACCTTGTCATTTGCCTCTATCTTCTGTCCCATTTCCGCAGGCTTCCCATTTATTGTGATCCTGCCTTTTAATATATATTCATCTGCCGCACGTCTGGAACAAATGCCAGCTTCGCTCAGATATTTATTAATTCGAATGCCTTCTGCCATATCATGACCCTTCCTGTTCTGTCTCTCTGCTGCGACTGTTTTGCCGCTCTTTTTATCTGTTTTCTTTATAACCATATCTTTTTAATCATACCATTCTGATCATTAAAAGTAAACAATTACAACTTTTCAATTTCGGGGCTTGTTTTTTCTCTTTTTCCGACGTATAATAAGGCAAACGCAAAGGTGTGTTTCTACGGAAACGCACCTTTTTTTATATTTAAATTTAGAAGCTGAAGTTATAACATTTTATAAAGGACGTGAATATATGGATAATATTGATAAGAAAATATTACATTTATTACAGCACAATGCCAGAACCCCTTTAAAGTATCTGGCAAATAAAGTATTTCTCTCCTCTCCTGCGGTATCCGCAAGAATCGACCGGCTGGAAAAGGCAGGTGTGATCACCGGATACCATGCAGGCATCAACCCGGAAGCTCTGGGGTATCACATTACCGCATTTATACACATGGCACTCGATCCAAAACAGAAACCAACCTTTTATCCCTTTATCGATGCCTGCCCCAATGTACTGGAATGTAATTGTGTGACCGGTGCCTACTCTATGTTGATGAAGGTCTGTTTCCCAAGCACAATGGAACTGGATTCTTTCATTGGCCAGCTACAGCGATTCGGAAATACAGAAACACAGATCGTATTCTCCACTCCTGTTCAAACTCGTGGAATCGACATCGGTATTGTATCTCCTGTAAATGAAGAAAATGCTATCTAGTATATCTGCGGACGGTCGTCTGTAACTTCTATATTATATAAGGCAAATAATAAAACAAAAAAGTTCCATATCAGAATTCTGTCATATCCGAAGAATTCTTTTATGGAACTTTTTTATGTCTTGATATCTGCTTACAAACCTACTGCTAACTGGTTCACACATTTGCAGAATCAGCTAAAATATCCTTCCTATTGTGCATCTTCCGGTGTAGCTGCAGTATTCTCTGTTGTAGCCGGTTTGCTGATCAAATCATAAAATGCCCGGAATGTTTTATCTGTATCCAGAAGATATTCTGTATTCTCTTTTACATGAACATAGATATCCTGAATATCCTTTGATGCCTTAAAGCTGTTCAGATAAGAAAGCTGTGCATTTGACAGCTCCCCATTAGCGATCTTATATGAACCGTCCTGGTCTGTTATAATATAGAAGGTCACGATATCAAGCGGCTTTGATTCTACGTCCGCAATGTCCATATAGGACAATTCAACCACAACATATTCTCCTTCTGCATAACCATCTGCCAGATAACAGGTCGTATCTTCAAAACCTTTTAGGTATTTTGCAGAGTCTTCCAATACTGACATATCATCAAACTCGGTTGGATCCGTCACCAGTGACTGTAACGTTGCCTGATCACAGGCTGCTTTTGCCGTAAGATACTTACTAACCAGATCATTAATCTCTGAAACATCACTTTTCTTATATGATGCATTCTCCGGAATCGTCAGCTCAACCGTATTATTTTCTCCCGGCACAATTTTGGGTTTTCTGATAAAAAATGCGTACACATAACAGGAACACAATAATGCAAATATCACCCAGCCGATCGCAAGCTTCATTCCAGCCCGGATCACGATCTCTCCTTCTTTTGTCTTTATATATGTATCACCAAGAAAACTGTTTTTTTTATGATTCAATTTTCCTATGCTCCTTTTCATATTTTATATCGACAAAATTCTACCATTCTGTTCTGTATTTTGCAAGTTCATCCAGGAAGTATTCATAATTCAGCGAAGAAATATAAGAAAATATTTGATTATTTCAGCGAAATATTGTATTATATATAAGTCATGCACCAGTAGCTCAGTGGATAGAGCAACGGCCTCCGGAGCCGTGTGCGGTGGTTCGATTCCACTCTGGTGCATATTTTTTA